>JAEEGL014403580.1_pt1 | contig 18237 bp, 10 predicted proteins | sample 9134231 | NCBI WGS metagenome assembly JAEEGL01 (sample SAMN16246548, study PRJNA631951) | gut metagenome | biome: gut microbiome; feature: rumen; material: fiber-attached | host: Bos | place: Iran: Karaj | collected 2018-10 | reverse complement strand
TTGCCGCTGGTCACCTCGTACCATCCGTCCGAGGTGGGCTTCACTGCATAGCCCTCTGTGCCGCAGACGCTACAGTATCCCTCGCTGTCGTAGGTGTGCTCCGGAATCGTAGCCACCTCGTTGCTGTAGGAAACGGTGCCGAGTGCAACGCCATCGCAGCGCACGTCGCCGTTGGCATAGACACGCTTGTGCGTGCTGTCCAGCACGGGATACGCGTCGGCATCCTCGCCGAGGTTCTGGTAGTAGGAAATCTCCGACTGGTCGCCGTTAAGCAGGAAACAGAGTTCACCGGTCGGGGCCATTTCCTTCACCTCGGCACCAGCATAGCAGTTCTGCGGCTCATAGCCTGACACGTTGCAGACTTCGTAGGTGGTGTAGCAATTCTTGAGCGTCGTTTGATGTGCCTCGCCACAGATACCGCCTCTCTGTTCGTGCTCGGTATTCACCTCGAGTGTACCGATGGTAAAGATATTGCTCACATCGCAATTCACCAACTCACCGGCAAGCACACCGGCGCGCACAGGCGTGCCATCATTATGCTTTCCCGTGGTGGTGACAGAAGCATTCACGATACCCAAGTTCTTGATAACGGCTCCGTCCGAACCACGGCTGAAGAGACCGGCCTCGTAGCCCTCGTGCATCTCGACACGCAGATTGCGAATCACATGCCCCTGTCCATCGAAGCGTCCCATGAACGACTTCTTCGTACCATCGTCAAAATACAGGCCGATGGGCGTGATGGGGACATTGTCCATGTCGATGTCGGCCATAAGCTTTCCCCACGCCCCTTGGTTCTCATCATTGACGTAGGTGGAGAAGTCGATCAAGTCCTGCGCCGTGGCTATCTTAATGTAGCCATCGGTGTCAAGCTCAAGAGCCGACGAAGCAGTGACTCCCAGGAGAATCGCTGCAACGAAAGAGTACACTTTCTTTTTCATAATTACACGTGCGAACCCAATCTTTTTATCTGCATCCGCTACTGGTCGGGTTCCTTATTCCAGCACGGACGACTTACTAATTATTCCTTCAACAAATACATCTCCTCATCTCCCTGCTTCCTGAAATAAGCCACGAAGATGTCTATTTTGGACGCAAAGTAAGGTATTTATCGCCATAAACGAGATAAATTTATGACTTTTTAATATAACAATTTGACATTTGCCATTATTTCCATATCTTTGCAATGTAAACCAGGCATAACACTCATCATGGCAACAATCAAATACATGTTCGCCCGCGAATCGGGAAGCCTATGGCGCATCATCACAAAGACAGTCGGATTTCAGGATGTTGAATCTGGAAGCACCTATCCGAAAGGCGAGCATCCGGAGGATTATATGTTCTCTCCCGAAAGGGGACGCGTGCTTCAAGAAGTCCAGATACTGTATATTGTCAAAGGCGGAGGATGGTTCGTTTCGGCCCACCAGCCAAAGAGGCCACTCAAAGCCGGCGATGCCGTCATTCTATATCCGCACGAATGGCACAGCTATGCTCCTGATTCTGATACGGGATGGTCGGAAATGTGGATAGGCTTCACAGGCGATAATGCGGAAAGGCTCGTCAACGATTTCTTCCCAGACAAATCGAGGCCGATACATCATGTCGGTGTGTCTGATACATTATACACAGCTTTCGAGAATGCCTACAAGATTGCGGAGGAACAACTGCCTGCCTATCAGCAACAGCTGGCTGGATACGTGACCCTCATCATCAGCACCATCTATGCCCGAAGCATACAATTGCCGTACTTGGATAACCCGGACACCAACAACATCAACCTGGCAATGAAGTACATGAGGCAGAACCTGAATTGCAACTTCCGTATGGAAGATATTGCGGCCCATTCAGGCATGGGCTATTCCAAGTTTCGGAAGGAATTCAAGGAATATACAGGATTCTCGCCTGCACAGTATCTCCTCAGGCTCAAGATGGAGCGCGCCAAAGAACTACTGCTCAGCACAAGCCTTTCTTGCAAAGAAATCTCTTTTCGTTTGGGCTTCAATTCGACATCCTACTTCAACAAGTTATTCCACCTGCACCAAGGACAGACGCCGAAGGAATTTCGCACCTTCAAGAGTTCCAAATGAGTTAGCTTTGACTTATGCCAACTGTCTGTGCAGGCATCGACAAGTACCTTATTATAATACGTGCGCGCGCGAGGTATCTGGAACGCTGTCGTCCTCTACTTCTTGCTGAACTTCATGCCACAGCGGTTGCCGTCGTTGTCGGAAAGGCGAGCCACATAGACGCCAGGGGCGAGCATCCACAGGCGCACCCGTTCCTGTCCGTCGGCGATATGATAATCCTCGCGCATGGCGAGACGGCCGTCGAGTGTGTAGATGCAGAGCGTAGCATCAATCTCCTCCTCGCTCTTCAGAATTAGCACGTCCTGCAGATAGTTGATACCCAACCCGCCAGAATGGGCCATGTCGACACCGACTCCGCCTTCGGGATGCTCGGTGGGCACCCAACTGGTGGTGTAGGAATTCATCTTGTTCGGCGCATCGATTGTCGGACGATACATGCGGTAGAGCTCGCTTCCACCATCGGGGAAACGTCCCACACTCTCGCCACCTTCGTGGGCACAATATATGAGTGTGTCGGTCCATTCGCCTTGCGGTGCCGAGAGGAACACATACTGGTTGTCTTCGTTGTTGAGCTTGAAGTTGGCATGCAGCTGCGACTTTGTGGGCAGCTTGTCACACCAGATTATCTTGTAACCGTTGGCAGGAATAATAGTGCTGGTACCCGTACCTTCGGCCGAGATGCGATACTTCGTGGGATTCATGTTGTCGTCGGAGAGGTACATGCCCTCAAGGTCAATGTCTTCGCTGGTCACGTTGTAAAGCTCCACCCAGTCGTTCTTCTTGTAGTATTCGTTCACAAAGACGCTATTGCCGGCGCTCACCTCGTTGATGACCACAGGAGAGAAGGGATCTTCGATTGGCTCATAGCAGGCCACAAGTGTGAGAATGTCATCGCTTATCGTAGGCATCTTCAACTCTTCCTCGCTACCCATCAGCTCGCCCTCGGGGCTGTCCTTGTGCCATCCAGTGAAACGATAGCCCATGGGCGCCAAAGCACGTAGCACGGTGGGGGCATAGAGGCGACCATTGAAGTAGCCCGTGGTCACCGTCTGCCCGTTAATTTGCAGGCGGGCATGCGGGATGTTGGCCTTCATCTCGATTTTCTGCCGCTTGGCCTGCGACAGCTTGTAGGTCCCGGTATTGCGGAGCGCACTATGCATGGAACCTGCATGGTTGCTCAGTTTATTTATCACATCGTTGGCCGTGTCCCAAGGCGAGACATTCCGTCCCGTATAGCCCGACTCCCTCACCTGCATGGGATAGGCAATGGTGGCCAGACGGTTGATGATTGGCGTGCAGCGCTCTGGGTCGAACACCGAGCCGGAGACAATGCAGAAGGCATCAATAAAATGGTTGCGGAACTCATCGTTCTTCAGAAGATTCTGGAACAGAGGCACCAGCTCGACCTCGCGCGTATAGTGTGACACACCCGGCACATCGAATAGCTGGCAGAAGGTGTACCATTGGCGTCCGGCAAAGGCGCTGAAGGGATTGTCGTATGAGAAAATGAGATCGACATCGTAGAGGATGAAGCGGAACTTGCCGTTCTCGCGGATGGGGCGCCAACCCTTGCAGTTGTTCTGGGGCCAATCGACATTGCAGAGGTAGAACTCGACGGCCATGTAATTGCACAGTTCGTCAATATCAAGGCGTTTCTTAATCTCTTCATAGACCTCGGGGTCGGAAGCCTTGGCACTCATCGAAACGAGCTCCGTCCACGCATCCCGTGTGCCGCACATCTGGATGTAGCACGAGTCGCAGTCAATCTCGAACATGTCGATTTCGTCATCGTCCAAGCCGAAGTTGGCATAGACATTATGCCGGTTGTTGGGCTCACGCATGTTGATGGTGCCCATGAACTGGCCGTTGATGTAATGGCATACGGGCTGATAGTTCTGGAGGTCGATGTCCAATCCGCTCGTGCGCACAACGGTTTGCAGTGAAGCGTCACGTATGCGGCAGAGGTAGTCGTTGCCTCCACAGCGGAACTGGAGCATCTTGTGCTTCAGATAGGGACGGTCGGGGAAGAACTGGGCAGGCATGAAGTCCTGTCCCTCGTACTTCTTGGAAGCCTTCACCTTGAAGCTGAACGGCGTGAAGCCCTTGCTGTGTCCGCCGCAGCGACTCAGTTCGCCTTCGACATTCACCATGCACGATCCATCCTTGTCGAAGACCTCAAGGTTCACGGGGCGGTCCCAATCCTGATTCCAGTTGCAGTACTCCGAGGTACCCTTGCCCCTGCGTCCGTTAGTGCCCTTCACAAAGACGCCAATCTTGTCGCTGTAGAGGTTGTCGGGAGTGGTGACGAGCGACACGATGGGAATATTGAAGTTCTTGTCCTTACGGATAAAGGAACGGGTGACCACAGGACTGCTGAGCATACCGTCCTTGAAGAGACGGAAGCGATAGATGGTAGTGAAGGCCACACGGAACTCGCCCGACTCGCTAGTCGTACCGTTCTCGAGTGTGGGTATGGTGCCGTCGATGGTATAACGCAATGTGGCACCCTCGGGAATATTCACACTGAAAGACAATGTACGCGTGAACACCTGACTTTCTATGCTTACCTCGGGAGCCGAGAGACGTGTTTCACAGAAGGTCGAATTGTTATTCGTGCTGCCGGGCGAAGGCTGGTTCGTGTATCCCCACTGCCCTGCCCCGTCGTGCACACGTCCGTAGCTGCAACGTGAGATGGCTTCGGGATATTCCACCACCTGCTGAATCACACCTTCTTCATTCGACAAATAGATTCGTCCGCCGTCACAATCCAATTTCATGTCCAGCTGCTTGGGCGTCAGCAGATCGTGATGACCGAGCCAGAGGACAGCATAGCCACGAGGCGATACAGGCGTATCATACTTGATGCGTACCTTTTTCAGATTGGACGACTCGTTGCTGAGCCACATTCCTTTCAGATTGGACTCCTTCGTCGAGGAATTATACACCTCTATCCAGCTGCCATAGTTCCACGAGGGGTCGATGATTTCCTCCACATTGGCCACCATAATCTCGTTAATACGAAGCGCACTGATGGATTGGGCCTTCATGTAGAGGCCGCAAAGGGATAAAAATACGAGAATTCCTGTTCGCTGCATTGTCATTTTTATTGTCTTCATTGTCTTCATCACTTTCTATTTTTGCCAGACACGCACATAATCCACCTCCATCGTGACGGGAAGTGCACTCTCATCGACGCCAGCATAGCCTCCCCAATCGCCACCCCATGCGAGGTTGAGTATCGGATAGAAGGCGACATTGAACGGCCACGTGTCCTTATTGCCCTTGCCGTCGTTCTCGAAGGTGAGCTGCAGTTGGCCATCGACGTAGGTCTTGATATAGTCGGCTGTCCATTCCAGGGCATAAACATGGAAACTGTGCTCTGCCGCATTGCACGTCATGGCATGCGTCTTCTGCGTATTGTTCGGATGATTGTATGCCGTGCAGTGGATGCTACTCGACACCACATTCGGATCGACACCCACTTCCTCCATGATGTCTATCTCGCCGTCGGCTGGCCAACTATTGAACTTGACAGGCATCATCCAGAAGGCCGGCCAAGTACCCTTGCCGTGCGGAAGTTTGATGCGTGCCTCGATGTATCCATACTTGAAGCCCGTGCTCTTATGTCCGTACATGCGGGCACTGTAAATCTTGCCTCCCTCCTTGAAGGCGCGAATCTTCAGGGTGCCGTTGCTCACCTCAGCCACCTTCGTGCCCTGAGGCGAACGTCCCGACACATAGGTCTGCAGCTCGCGATTCACCCATCCGGCATCGGCGGTCTGATAGCTCCAGCGCGTCGAGCTGACACTGCTGCCGACAAACTCGTCGTGCCATACAAGGCGGTATCCGGCGATGGGACTTATGATGCTGGTCGAGGTATTCACTTCGTCACCATTCACGCGGATGTGGCCGACATTCACAACTGTCGATGCCGCATTGCCGCCAAAGTCGAGCACTAACGAGAGGCGTTCCATGTCGATGCCGGGCATGTTTTTCTTCTCAAAGACATATTCCTTGCCTGCCTCCAACGTGACACGTTCGGTAAAGTAATAGAGGTTGTCGTTGCCATCGGCATAGAGCTTGACGGTGGCGTTGGTGACGCGCTTGCTGGCCTTGAGCGTGACGGAGAAGTCGTACTGGCAATGCGAGTCGGTCGCGATGTCGGTCACGATGTACATCTGTGCCTGCCACTGGGCATAGGTGGCCTTCGTCAGCGGTACGGTATAGACACCATTGGCATATGTAGTGGCCGGAGCTGTCGTCACATTCCACGAAGGCGCATAATAATAGCCAACTGTCTTCTCGGCCTGATCCCAGAGGTTTACGCGATGGTCGAAGGCGATGCTGTCGATTTCAGATAGCACATAGGTACCAAGCACTTCCCCGTTGCGGTAGATGTTGATACGCTGTGCCGTAGCCGTCAGAGCAGCGAAGCAGGCGACAAGAAGGAGTTGAATGCGATGCGTCATACGAATTGTTTGTTTTTCATCTGGACAACGGTGGTTGGCGCCTTTTCGGCATTCCGTCGGTCGGTTTGTGTCACTACGCGAGCTGCAAGCTGCATGAATGCCTGCCCCGTAGGCAACTCGGGATGCAAAGCGGCGGGCATGCCCTCGTCACTGCTCTGGCAGATGCTTTCCACCACGGGAATTTGTCCCAGCAGGGGAATGTCCATCTCCTCGGCCAGGCGTCCCACTCCGTCACGCCCGAAGATGTAGTATCGTTCGTCGGGATGCTCGGCAGGCGTGAACCATGCCATGTTCTCGACGAGGCCCAGGATGGGGACATTGATTTTCTCGTTCCTGTACATATTAATCCCCTTGCGCGCATCGGCCAGCGCCACTTCCTGAGGCGTGCTAACAATAACAGCTCCCGTCAGGGGGATGGTTTGCACGAGGGTGAGGTGGATGTCGCTGGTGCCAGGAGGCGTGTCGAGGATGAAGTAGTCGAGTTCGCCCCAATGGGCATCGCCGATGAGCTGCTTCAGCGCGTTGCTGGCCATACCTCCGCGCCAGATGGTGGCTTGGTCGGGTTCGACGAAGAAGCCGATGCTGAGTATCTTCACGCCATACTTCTCGACAGGCAAAATCAGGTCGCGTCCGTCAATGGATTCGCTGTAGGGGTGTGCGTCCTCGATGCCCAACATCTTGGGAATACTGGGGCCGAAGATGTCACAATCGAGCATTCCCACGCGATGACCCAGTCGTGCGAGGGCGATGGCCAAATTGGCGGCTACAGTGCTCTTGCCCACGCCGCCCTTGCCACTGGACACGGCGATGATGTTTTTCACCCCGGGGAGCAGGTCGGGAAGGTCGGGACGCGGCGCCTGCAATGCCCGTGTCGCAATCTCCACCTCGACATCGTGATGGACGTAGGCATGAATGGCGGCTTCGCAGGCCTTGGTCACCGATTTCATAAAGGGGTCGGTGGGTTTGTCAAAGATGAGTGTGAAGCTGACGTGCAGGCCTGCAATCCGCAGGTCGTCCTCGACCATGTGCATCTCCACGATGTTCTTTCCCGTGCCGGGATAGCGCACGGTGGAGAGGGCATTCATAATGAGGGCGGGATAGATGGTGCCGTCACTCATGCTCTCGCGGGAGATGCTGATGTTCTGTTTTTCGGGCATATTGTGTATTCTATTATAAAATTCATAATTCTAAAGCCTTCTTGATGAGAGAGTGCTATTTTCCAGTTTCCTTGCTGCTTCGCTTGGGGCGGCAGTAGCTGCGATATTCATCGAAAGGTATCTCCACATCGGGTTCGACGAGCGTTCCTTCCTGCGGCAGACGGAAGCAGAGGTACTTGATGTCGATGCCCTGCTGTCGCCACATATGCTCATAGTAAGTCTGGATGGCTGCGGCGCTATGCAGGAACCCATCGTGCCCGCCATTCTCGGCATATAGGTTGTCGGTGCAGGCAAGCGTCGGGATGCCATTGGCGCGAAGCATCTCGAGGGTATATGTGAAGAGGAAGCGGCTGTCGGTCTTCAGGTGAACAAGCCCGTCGGGTTGCATGAAGCGGCGGTAGCGGTCGAGGAAGTAGGTACTCGTGAGGCGCTTGGTGGCCTTCTTCATCTGCGGATCGGAGAAAGTGAGCCATATCTCGCTCACCTCGCCTGGAGCAAAGAAGCGGTCGATGAACTCGATTTGAGTGCGCAAGAATCCCACATTCTGTATGCCGCTCTCGAGCGCCTCGCGAGCACCCGTCCACATGCGCGCTCCTTTGATATCTACACCGATATAGTTCTTCTCCGGCATCATACGTCCCAAACCGACGGTGTATTCGCCGCGTCCGCAACCAAGCTCGAGCACAATGGGGAAGTCATTATGGAAGAAGTCGGCATGCCAGCGGCCACGCAGGGGGAACTCCCCTTCGCGAGGCAGTGCTGCGTACGGGCATTCCACGACCAGCGGGTTCTGCGCCATATCAGCGAACTTCTGCAGTTTTCCTTTTCCCATACTGTTATCCCAAGTTCAAAGTTTCCCCTCGCGGGAGATGTTTGGAGAGAGGCTACCTTTAATGCTCAAAACTGAACGAGGTGGAACCGATATTGTGCCCGTCGGCAAAGATATCCACTCGATATGTGCCGGCACTCAGCGTCTCGGCTACATCCCAGTAAACAGTCACCTGCTGCTCCTCGCCCGTGTATTCGATGTCCTTGCGAATGCTGTACTCCAGAGCGCGGTTCTCGAACTGGAACGTGCCTCCCTTCGTGAGGATGTCACCCGTGGGAGTAGCGATACGCAGGTAGAGGCTGCGTATTCCAGTCGTCGTCGTCACATTGCGGGCCACAGTGAAGGAGACGACGAACTTCTTCACATCCTTAATCTTCTTAGCCGCCTTGCCGCGCTTGTTGCGTCCCTCGGCATGAATGCCGGTAGCATCCAGCTGGCTGGCTATCTCCACCTTGCTTGAGAGTGTCTCGTTCTCGGAACTGAGGTTGCTGATGTGCTCCTGTGCCTGGCGGTTCTGGGTCTTCAAGTTCGAGTTCTCCTTCGTCAGCGCCTCGTTCATGCGGTTGAGCGAGTCGATTTGCAGCACATAGCTACGCAGCACTTCGCGCAGGGTGGCCAGTTCCTTCTTCAGGCGCATAATCTCAGCCGCATCGCTGCTCTTCACGCGCTTCAGTTCCTCGAGCAGTTCCTCGGTGCGCTTCTGTTCCTGTTCGAGCTGAGCCACGAGGGAGTCGTTGTTTATCTGCATCTTCATCTCGTTGTACTGCATGGCAAACTGCTCATACTCGTTCTCCATTTCGCGCTTGTCCATCTCGGCAAGCTCCAGCATCTGGTCGCTCTCCTTTTTCTGCTGGCGAATGTGAAATGCCATGTAGGCGATGACGCCACACAATATCACCAGTGCGACTGCAGCCGCGATAAGAAGGTTTTTCCTGTTGTTCATTCTATTCTGAATTTACGTATTTCGATGATTAATCTGCTTCTCGTGCTATACAATAGCACGCGCAAAGGTACGGCTTTTTCTCGGTATGACAAACTGTTTGCCGCGCAAGATAACGTTTTTTTATGAAATTTTAAGGAAGGGCAAATCAAGGATGCAGTCACAGAATACAATAAGCCACAATTCTGCCAAATTACTTGCATATCTCGGGAATGTTTAGGAACTTTGCAATGAATTTAAGCTTAACTGAGCCTGTATATGAAACAGAATGCCTTTCTTTTGTTATTGCTCTGCGCAATGACTTGTGCATGCAGCCAAAGTCCGAAGGTGGCGAATCCTCGATGCTGCAACATGAACGAACCGATTGGAGTGGTGGAACCGTCGTTCAGCTGGCAATTGGACGATGAATCCATCGGAGCTGCCCAGTCGGCCTATGAACTTCAGATAGCCAGCGCGCCCGAGCTTCTCAGGGATGGAAAGCCCGATGTCTGGGATTCGGGGCTCGTATCGTCCGACGAACAGTTGCATATCAAAGCCGAAGGAGCGGAACTAAAGGAAGCCACATCCTACTGGTGGCGGGTGCGCCTAACCAATCAGGAAGGCAAGCAGACAGCTTGGAACCAGCCGAAGCACTTTGCCACTGGCTTCCCCTCCTGGGCCGAAAACACCTCCCATTGGATCGCACCCGATTGGGAAACATGCCGCACACAGCCCTATCTGCGCAGGATGTTCACCCTAAAGCAGAGACCCAAGAGGGCTTTGGCATACGTCTCAACCCTAGGATGCGGCGACTTATGGATAAACGGGCAAAGGGTGGACGAGAGTGCCATACTGAATCCCGCACAAACCAACTACGAACAATACGCCTATTACGTGGGTTACGAGGTTGCCCCCCAGCTCCGCGCCGGCAAGAATTGCATCGGTGCCCTGCTGGGTGACGGCTGGTACAATCAGAACCTCGTATGGGGTGGGTTTAGCTACGGCAGGCCCAAGATGAAATGTGCCTTGAGGGTGGAATATGACGACGGAGAGTGCATGACACTCTTCTCCGACGGAGAATGGACGTGGCACGAAAGTCCCGTCCTCGCTTCCAACATTTACGCCGGGGAGACCTACGACGCCCGGGAGGAAATCGATGATTGGTGCCTGCCCGAGGGAAGCAGCGAGGGTTGGCAAGCCGTCGTCCCGACCGAGGAGAACGTGCCTCCCATTCTGCTGCCGCAGATAATGGAACCCATCCGCCTACTCGGAGCCGTAAAGCCCGTGAAGACGTGGCAAGCTAACGGAAAATGGTATCTCGATTTCGGCATCAACTTTGCCGCCGTCCCACGCCTGAACATCGATTTGCCCGAGGGCACCACCCTCACCATGCGGATGGGCGAGATTTTGGACGGCGACACGATTAATTATAGTACCACTGGTGTTTCTGCCACCGGAGTGGTTCAGACAGACATCTACACCAGCAAGGGAGGCCGTCAGACGTGGACACCGCGTTTCACCTATCATGGGTTCCGCTATCTGGAACTGTCGGTGCAGGAAGGGCAAGCGCAGAGTGTAGCCGAAATGGACGAACTGCCCAAGGGCATCTCCATCGAGGCCGTCCAGACGAACACCGACGTCCGCCAACTGGCGCAGTTCCATTGTTCCGACACCATCCTGAACCGCATGCACGAAATGGCCATCCGAACCTTCCTGAGCAACACGCATGGGCTTCCCACCGACTGTCCTCACCGCGAGCGCTGCGGCTGGTTGGGCGACGCACATGCCGTATGTCCGTTCGAATCCATCAATTACGACATGGAGAACTTCTTCATGAAATACCTCGACGACATCCACTCCAGCGCCAGCTATCCGGTGGCGAACACGCTTTTCCACAAGCTATACAACACGCAGTTCTACTTCATGGACAAGCCCGAAGGACTATGTTTCATGACAGCTCCGGGCAAACGTCTATGCGGAGTGGCATCACCCGACTGGGGTACGGCTCAGGTGCATATCCCCTGGTGCCTTTATTGGTACTATGGCAACAGGGACGCGCTGACTAAGATGTACGACTATATGAAGGTGTGGGAGAAGCACATCAGCGATATTTCCGTCAACCAAATCGTCCACACGGGTTTGGGAGATTGGTGTCCCTGCCTCTACGAGGAAGTCAGCGACCCCGAGCATCGGGTGGCGTTCAGCTCGACAGCCTTCCACTATCGTGACTTGGATGAACTGGTGCAGATAGCCAGAATACTCGGCCACCCCGATGAAGCCGAGGAGTATGCCGCAAAACGCATGCAAGTGGCTCAGGTACTGGTCGATTCCTTCTATTGCGACAGCATCCACTCATTCGGCACTCAAACCGCGGACGCGCTGGCCCTCTCGTTTGGATTTGCACCCGAAGCCGACCGCGAGCACATCGCCGAAGCCATTGTCCGCCGCGCCCACGACAAGCACCACGACTTCTTCAATGTGGGCATCTTCGGGTTGGGCAACGTGGGACAGGCTCTCAGTCGCAACGGCCAGGCAGCCAATGCCTTCCGCCTCTTCACAAAGAAGGGCGAATACAGCTTCGAATGGATGTGGACACATGCCGATGCGACAACATGCTGGGAAGCTCTGCCCGTATGCCAAAAGTCAATGGAAAGAACCATTCAGGGGAAGGCATCGCTTAATCACCCCATGCAAGCCGTCTATGACCAATACTTCATCGAGGACATCGCAGGCATACGGGCATTGGCTCCCGCCTACAAAAAGATTCTTTTCACCACAGCTGCCGAAACAGACCTTGAAAGCGCAGAAGCCAGTATTCTGACGCCCTATGGGAAGGCTGCCACTCAATGGAGGAAAAAGGCGAGCGAACTGACTTGGGACATCACCGTCCCCGCCAATACGACAGCGGAGATTGAGCTGCCGGAGCACGATGAGTTCCACCTCACGCCTCACGTCGAAACCGAGGATAGCATGGGCCGAATCACCCTTCCCGCCGGCCACTATCATTTGGTAGTGAGATAACCTCCCCGCTTGCAGTAGTTTTCCTCCCTGCTTGCTGTAAGAAAAGTAAGTCTCTTCCCTTGCAGCGCAGAATGTAAATGACGATTAATATAAAGCGCCATTAACATTATGAGATTCTACGACAGGGATTCGCCATATCTATCCGCGGTCTCTTAATAGAGGGTAAGACACCCTCACTCTTTACCACTCTTCGTCCCAGAGGTTGCGAATTGGTTTGTCGTCTTCAAAATCGAAATTCGACCTGAACGCTTTTACGTCTCCTTGGCCTGTTCCTTCTCCGATTTGTGATACACAGATAAGGCGCATGGGCGACAAATAGACCGTCCGCACGGCTGGTGATTCATACTTTGCTTTCATCTTACAAACACTTTTTTCCCGTTAATAATATAGATTCCACTCTTTGCTTTCTCTTTTGCCACACGACGACCCTGCATGTCATACATAGGTTCATCGACTTGAACCTTGTACATTGAACCTTGAACCATCTCGAGGCCTGTAGTATCGTCTTCGCCGATTACCTTAATCTTCACCTCGCTGGGATTTGGAGCTGATGCGTATGGATTGTCTTCGCGGTCTTCTATGGTGAAGAAGCAGCGGAAGGGAGCAAGGGTATAGCCTGTCAACTGCTTGGCATATTTGCCTCCGCTCAAAGCATAGATGTTCTGGTCCTCGGCGGTGACTGTTCGTCGCGTATAGTTGCCCCAGAAGGTAATCTTCTTTTCGGAAGAGAGAACATAGAAGCTATTCACTGTGGCGTGCTTCAGTGTCGCATCTGTCAGCGTAATCACCTGCGGATTGCTGCTGTCGGCCACCTTGGCCTGCACGCAGTATGGTGTATTGGCTTTCACCACGTCCCCTTCTTTCAGGCGGACAACCGTGATGTAGAACGTGCCATCCTCATCCGTGTATGTCCCCGCAAACTTGGCAAACGCGAAGTGCGCCATCGTCTCGCTGGTTAGCGTCAGGTCGAACGGCACATACCACGCCTGCCAATTTGTGTTCTTGTAGGTACGGCTGTAGGTGATTTCGTCCATGTCCAAGTGCTCGGTTCCAGCGAAGTCTTCACCATCAATGAGATTAATTGTTGTGGGTTCCTCCACTATGATTGTGGCTTCTTCTACTATGCCTCCCTTGAACACATCTGTAGTCCAACCTGCAGCAATATAGGCGTCTTTCGTTCCGTCTGGTACTGTAAGTAGACAATCGGAGGAAAGTCCATCAAATGCAGCTGAGTCAAACGCAAATGGCGTTTTAATTTTGGAGATAACGGAGGTCAGGCCTGTGCATCCCTTGAACGCACCAATTCCGATGCCCGTCACTCCCTCGGGGATGGTGATGGCGGTCAGGCCCGTGCAACCATTGAACGCATACCAGTCGATGCTTGTCACGCTTGAGGGGATGGTGATTGAGATCAGGCCCGTGCAAGAAGCAAACACAAAATCTTCGATGATTGTCACGCTCGGGGGGATGGTGATGGAGGTCAGGCCTGTGCATTCAGAGAAGGCCCATTCTCCGATGCTCGTCACGCTCGAGGGGATGGTGACGGAGGTCAGGCCTGAGCAGCCAGCAAACATAAGATTCCCGATACTAGTCACACCCGAGGGGATGGTGATGGAGGTTAGGCCCGCGCAATGATAAAACGCACCCCATTCAAGGTTCGTCACGCTCGAGGGGATGGTGATGGAGGTCAGGCCCGTACAGGAATGGAACGCATAGTATCCGATGGTCGTCACACCTTCTGGGATTGTGACGGAGGTCAGGCCAGAGCAAAAAGAGAACGCCTGGGCTCCAATGCTCGTCACGCTCGAGGGGATGATGATGGAGGTCAAGCTTATGCAACTTCGGAACGCGTCGTACCCGATACTTGTCACGCCCTCGGGAATGGTTATGGAGGTCAGGCCTGTGCAGTCAGAGAAGGCACTATCTCCGATGCTCGTCACGCTTGAGGGGATGGTGACGGAGGTCAGGCCCATGCAACCAATGAACGCATACTTCCCGATGCTCGTCACGCCCTCGGAGATGACGATGGAGGTCAGGCCTGTGCAGCTAGAGAAAGCCCTTTCTCCGATGCTCGTCACGCTCGAGGGGATGGTGACGGAGGTCAGGCCCGTGCAACCATTGAACGCATAGCTTCCGATGCTTGTCACCCCTTCGGGGATGGTGATGGAGGTTAGACCCGTGCAGCCCAAGAACGCAGCGCCCTCAATGATCGTCACGCCCGAGGGGATTGTGACGGAGGTCAGGCCTGTGCAACCATTAAACGCATACTCTCTGATGCTCGTCACGCTTGAGGGGATGGTGATGGTGGTTAGGCCCGAGCAGCCCCAGAACGTTTGTGCTCCGATGCTCGTCACTCCCTCGGGGATGACGATGGAAGTCAGGCCTGAGCATTCTTGGAACGCAGCGCCTCCGATACTCGTTACGCTTGAGGGGATGGTGATGGAGGTCAGGCCAGAGCAGCCACAGAACGCCCAGTCCCCGATGCTCGTCACAGAATAGCCATTGACAGACGACGGTATTGTGATGGTTCCTGAAGATGAAGATTGGGATGTACGCCCCATTACCTCGCATGTCTTTGAACTCTCGCTAATAATCTTGAAAGTCAGTTCCACGCCGTCAGCCGTATTAGCTGTAAAAGTATCTCCGTCTACGCCCCACGAGGGCAGAGCAACTAACATTGCCACCAGCGATGCCAGTAATGATTTGAAGTAATTTGTCTTCATAATGTTTTTCCTTTGTGCCCTCTTCCCCCACGCAGGCGGTTTACCTTTTAATTGTTACACATACAAGAAAAGCGGGGGACTTGTCCTCACTCATCTTAAGGCTGGCTCTGCAAAACCAAAACAGAAATGAACTGGAAACAATTACCCACCGCCGTATATGTAGCCACATATCGGCAGTGGGCCGCATGCATGCACTACATACAGACGAGAGTTGCCATTCAGTCATCCTTCTGTTTGTTGGAATTTTGCAGATTCGCCTTAAAGGATGAAAGCGGAAACGCTCTCTTGGTCAAGTGGCTTTCGCACCGCTTTTCGGCGGATTCGTCCACAAGACGATGCAAAAATACAAAGAAATGGAGAATCAAGCAAGGATTTAACGGAAAACTTCAAGAAAAGCCTTCCTGATGGACGCGGAAAGGCAGTAAGAGGCAATAATTCTTGCAGGTCGAGTGATGGGACATCAACATAACATGCGGTGTAAATATTTCTCTGCATTAGTGCTATGAGACCGTCAGCAAGGGATGCACAAAATGGGGCAAAAAAGGCCGTTTTTTGGCACTTTTCAGGAGTCTAAAGGATGAGGTGAGGATATAACCGTTTGATTTTCAGTTTCCCTAAATTTTGCGTCGTAAGAGGCCAAACGTACCATTGGCCATTTCCAAGCGTGCCTATGGCAAATGGAACGTGTTGCGGAGGTCGGAGCGACGTGTCGCATCCTTGCCCGCGACGTGCCGCATCGACCCTTGCCTCACTTTGTTTCTAAGGTAGCAAAAAATTATGTCAGGATTTATTGGCAGTGATTATCTGCAAGTGCCTAATCTTTGAAATAGACGCGCTTCACGCGTGGACTTACGCCTGTGAGGACTTCGTAGGGAATGGTGCCAATGATGTCGGCCAGCACCGAGGGGGAGAGTGCCTCGCCGAAGATGATGGCAGCATCGCCCTCGTTGCAAGGGATGTCCGTTACATCAACCATACACACGTCCATGCAGATATTGCCGACATAGGGCGCAGGACGACCCGCAACGAGGCAGTATCCTGCACGGTTGCCAAGGCGGCGGTTAAGTCCGTCGGCATAGCCGATGGGCAGAGTGGCTATGCGGCTGGGGCGGTCGAGGACGGTGCGGCGACTATAGCCGATGCTTTCGCCAGCAGGCACATCACGCAACTGCAAGATGGTCGTGCGCAGCGTGGAGACGTTGTTCAGCATGCTGTTGTCCCGACTGTTGATGCCATAGAGGCCAAGTCCCAGGCGCACCATATCCATCTGCCGCTCAGGGAAATGCTCAATACCCGCGCTGTTGCAGATATGACGCAGAATGTGATGGGGGAAAGCCTGCTGCAAGCTGTCAGCACCCTGCTGAAAGAGTGCAAACTGATGGGCCGAGAAGTCGTCGAACTCGTCCGAGTCGCTGCCGACGAAATGGGAAAAGACGGAACGGGGAATGACGGCCGACTGGCGCGAAAGGCGCTCCACGAGGCGCGGCATGTCATCCACGGGATGGAAGCCCAGACGGTGCATCCCCGTGTCAAGCTTGATGTGTACGGGAAGACTGGTTACGCCTTCATTCTCAGCCGCATGGATGAGTGCATCGAGAAGGCGGAAGTTATAGACCTCTGGCTCCAGATTGTATTGGAAGAGGGTGCGGAAGCTGCTCATCTCGGGGTTCATCACCATGATGTTCGAGGTGATGCCGGCCCTCCGCAGGGTGGCACCTTCGTCAGCCACAGCCACCGCCAAGTAATCCACACGGCTGTCCTGCAACGTACGCGCCACCTCGACTGCACCAGCCCCATAGGCGTCGGCCTTGACCATACACACCATCTTCGTTTCACGATGAAGGAAGGCGCGATAATAGTTCAGGTTATCCACCACCGCATTCAGATTGACTTCGAGAATCGTCTCGTGCACTTTCTGCTCCAGGCGGTCGGCCAACTGCTCAAAATGGAACGAGCGTGCACCCTTGAAGAGCACCACCGCGTCGCGCAAATTGGCGAAGATCGTACTGCCGAGCAAGTCCGTTGTATCGGAGAAGAAGTCGCACTGCACATCGGTGTTCATGAAGAGTTCCTGCTGGCTGCTGATGACGGGACCTACTGCCAGGAGGCGCTCCACTCCCCTGCTCTGCAACAGCCGCGCCACCTTGTTGTACAACGCACGCGGAGGGATGCCCGTCTGCTCAATGTCGCTCAGCACGAGAACGCGCTGGTTGTCTGTTTTCTCGGGCCGACGGTTCATAAAGTCGAGCGCGATGTCCAGACTTCCCAAGTCGCTGTTGTAGGCATCGTTGATAATGGTGCATCCGCGCTGTCCCTGCTTCACTTCGAGGCGCATCGCCACAGGCTCCAGCTGTGCCATGCGTTCCTGTATCGTCGCTTCGGACATACCCAGATAGCGGCACACAGCATCGCAGACATTGCGGTTGTCCTGCATGGCATCGCCCGAGGACTGCCAAGGGATGAGCTGCCCGCTGTAACCCAATTCTCGCAGCAAGCGAGCGACCTGCGGATCGCCGTCGGGATAGATTATCGCTTCGGCATCGCGGAAGAGGAGCAACTTCTCGCGACACTTCTCCTCCATCGAACGGAAGTTCTACTGATGGGCTTGTCCGAGGCAGGTGAAGACACCGATAGTGGGTTGGATGATGCGCTGGAGCGCGGCCATCTCGCCGGGTTGGGAGATGCCAGCCTCGAAGAGTGCCAACTGGCTCTGGGCATTCAGGCTCCACACGGAAAGCGGCACGCCAATCTGGGAGTTATAGCTGCGCGGGCTTCGCGTCACGATGTAATCCGGCGAAAGGAGCTGATAGAGCCACTCCTTAACGGTGGTCTTGCCGTTGCTGCCCGTGATGCCGATGACCGGAATGTTGAATGAATCGCGATGCCGCTCGGCCAGTCGCTGCAGGGCTTGCAACGTGTCGGGCACGATGAGGAACGAAGCCTCGGCAAAGTCGCCGGTCGGAATTGCCGTAACCACAAAGGCACGCACACCGCGCCGATACAGCTCGGGAATATAGTGATGACCGTCGCCT
>JAEEGL012618377.1_pt1 | contig 18237 bp, 16 predicted proteins | sample 9134231 | NCBI WGS metagenome assembly JAEEGL01 (sample SAMN16246548, study PRJNA631951) | gut metagenome | biome: gut microbiome; feature: rumen; material: fiber-attached | host: Bos | place: Iran: Karaj | collected 2018-10 | reverse complement strand
GGGAAAAAATGTCCTTGTGTGCGATGAAAACCGTTCCGCTTTTTCTGAGGGACTCAGGCTTACCGATCACGTCACAAGATTCAAAATGCGGTGCCGGTCGCAGGATGGATTCAACCCGGCGGATTCAGTTTTCTCGTTCATTCTGTTCGACTCGCTTGACGGAAGGATTCACATCGGGGACGGCCAGGAAAAGGAGATGCTTTACACCGAGTTTGCGGAAATCCATTTTGACGGAAGCTCTGTTAAAAAGGATGCAAGAAAAATCCAGTCCGACATCAAGAAGGAGAGGGACGGATGGAACGGCATGTATAGAAACGGAATTGATTTTGAGGGCGAGGCCGTAAAATTCAGGGACCACATCCAGATAAAGATTTCTTGTGCATATCAGACTGCCGTTGTGACCGTTGCACTTCAGGACAGCATCAGGTTTGCATACATGAGCCTTACCGGAGCGCACTGTGTTTTTTCAAATGTGGAATTCGATAAGACCGAGGAGAGCATTGGTGCGGGATACATCAGCCGGATTGCGGACGAAGTGAGCTACATAGACGGTCCTGAGGGCGACATTCCTAATGTGCAGATTGACGGATGGAAGACCTCTGCTTCACAGGCTGTCCCGGTTGTTGACGGAATGACAATCAGCTTCCATTCAAAGAGTCTTCCGACCGCGCGTCTTATATGGCACTGTCCGTTCGTTACGATTTTTTATTCGGACGACATGATTCCCGGTGGAAAAAATTACCGCGAGTTTGTGTGCGTTCGCTTTGACGGTGAAAACTGGGAGGGAACGAATGTGGCGGACAACAGCATCCTTATCAACAAGACCGACGATTTTGAGAGCTGGCAGAAATGGAAGGAGCTGAACAAAATGGGGCTTGACTGCAACGTGAAAATCCGCAGGCAGGGGAAGAAGATAACCGTTGTGACGGAGAACGGCGGAATTGCAATCAGGAGTGTTACCACAATCAAGGTGGAGACACCGGAAATCTACGTCGCCCTTACCGGAGACCAGTGCGCAATCACAAACATAAGGATAAAATGAGCTTTGTGCCGCCCTAAAATTTGTGAAGGAATTGCATGTAAAAAATCAATGTAGACAAAGATTTTTTTATAAATTAGACTTTGAAAATCAGCATGAAAAATGCTTGAAAAACAGGAGCAATTATGAACTACGGCTACTTTGATGACGAAAAAAAGGAATACGTCGTCACCCGTCCTGACACTCCACAGTCTTGGAGCAATTATCTTGGATCTACGGAATACGGTGCTGTAATCACCAATAACGCCGGTGGATATGGATTCTACAAATCCGGTGCGCGCGGAAGGTTCATGCGTCTGCGTTTCAATGCAGTTCCGATGGACCAGCCTGGACGCTATTTTTATATCCGGGACAACGAAAACAAGGACTATTGGTCTGCATCATGGCAGCCTGTGGGAAAGCCTCTTGACCAGTTCAAGTCCGAGTGTCGCCACGGTACGGCATACACAAAAATCACGTCAGAATATGCCGGAATAAAATCAGAGGCTCTTTATTATGTTCCGCTCGGACAGATTTTCGAATACTGGAGGCTCAAGCTCACAAACCTGTCCCAGAAGACAAGAAAACTTTCTGCATTCAGCTACTGCGAATTCTCAAACCAGTGGATGACGGAGCAGGACCAGGTGAACCTACAGTATTCCATCTTCATTGCAAAGGGAACGTACAAGGACGGAATCATCGGTCTTTCAAGCGAGGACAAGCTTCTTCGACAGCGTAAGGATTTTGAGACCAACGACATACAGATGAACGAGTGGATGGCTCTTGCAGGCGCACCTGTTTCTGGATATGACACTGACCGCACAAGTTTCATCGGAACTTACGGAAGCTACGAAAAGCCACGTGCCGTCATTGAGGGTAAGAGCGAAAATTCACTTGCCTATGGTGACTCTGCATGCGGATCCCTTTCCTGCGACATAGAGCTTGCACCGGGTGAGTCAAAGGAGATTATAATCCTTGTCGGAATCGGCGACATGGAAGTTCGTGGAAGAAAAGTACTTGCCGAATACGGAAACGTAAAGCGTGCTGATGAGGAACTTGACAAGCTGATTAAGAACTGGCATTCAAAGCTCGACAGCTTCATTGCCGAAACCCCTGATGCCGACATCAACCACACGGTAAACATGTGGGGACTCTACAACTGTTTGATTACTTTTGCATGGTCACGTGCAGCATCCCTTGTCTACAACGGTGAGCGCGACGGTCTTGGATTCCGTGATTCAGTTCAGGATATCCTTGGTGTTTCCGCCGCAATCCCGGATGTTGCCGAGGAAAGAATGTACCGCATGTTGAGCGGACAGGTTTCATGCGGAGGCGCAATCCCCGTAATCAGGACGGACCACAATCCGGGACATGAAAAACCGCCTAAGGAAGAGGACTACCGCTCGGATGACTGCCTCTGGTTCTTCAATGCAGTTCCGGCATATATCGCCGAGTGCGGAAATTTTGACCTTTACAACAAGGTTGTTCCTTATGCTGACAAGGGTGAGGGAACCGTTTACGAGCATCTTAAGCGCGCCCTCCAGTTTAACCTTGACCACATGGGCGTTGACGGAATCCCTTGCGGACTTCTTGCCGACTGGAACGACTGTCTCAAGCTCGGCTACCACGGTGAATCACTCTTCGTTGCATTCCAGCTCCGTCTTGGATTCACGACATATTCCGACATCTCCCTGCGCCTTGGTAAAAAAGAAGAAAGCGAGTGGGCTTTGGCTCAGCGCAAAAAGCTTGACGAGGCAATCCAGAAAAAATGCTGGGACGGAAAATGGTGGATCTGGGCAATCGGCGAGGACGGAACCGTTTACGGAACAAAGACTTACGAGGAAGGACAGGTTTACTTCAACACCCAGGTCTGGGCGGTTCTTTCCGGGGCAGCAACACCGGATCAGGCAAGGGAATGTATGCAGACAGTAAAGGAAAAGCTTGCGACCCCTTACGGACTCATGCTTTGCGCTCCACCATTCACAAAGACAAGCATTGACGTTATGCGCGCGGTTGTTTTCAATTCTGGAATCAAGGAGAACGCCGGAATCTTCAACCATACCCAGGGATGGGGAATCATTGCGGAAACCATGCTCGGAAACGGAAACCGTGCATACGAATACTGCAAGGCCGCTCTTCCTGCCGCATACAACGACAAGGCTGAAATCCGTCAGAGCGAACCTTATGTTCAGGGACAGACCACATATTCCGCATTCTCACCAAGGGCCGGAAACACAAGGGTCTCCTGGCTTTCTGGTGCCGCAACATGGTCATATTACAGCCTGACCCAGTACATTCTCGGAATCAGACCGCAGTATGAGGGCATGATGATTGATCCGTGCGTACCTGATTCATGGGACGGATTCAAAGTTCAGAGACGCTTCCGTGGTAAGATTCTGCACATCGAAGTGAAAAATCCGAACCACGTTTGCAAGGGAGTCGTGGAGCTTACATTGAACGGCGAAAAAATCTCCGGCAACGTAATCCCGGCGGAAAAGCTCGGTGCTGACAACACGATTGTCGCAGTGATGGGCAAGGTTGAGACTTCTTCTGCCGAACCGCAGAGACTGTAATTTAACAAAGTCCCTTCCGTCGTCTTGATGGGAGGGATTTTTTTTTTGAGGTGGATTTATGACTGAGGTTGAATTAAAGGCGTGGGTCAGCGACAGGGACTCGCTTATAAAAAATCTTGACTCATGGGCAAAATATGCGGGGTCTGTAATTCGGGACGACAATTACTGGGGACTTACGGACAGAAAAATCCGCTCTATACGTGTCAGGCGCGAAACCTTTGACGGCGAAAACAAAAGGACCCTCGTTACATACAAGCGCAAGGAACTCAGGAAAAAGGAAGGCACGATAATCGAGGTGAACGACGAGCGCGAATGTACGGTGTCCGACCCGCTTCCGATTGAATCGTTTCTGGAGGACGCAGGTTTTTCCGTAATCCTCAAAAAGCACAAGGAAGTAATGGACTGGACCGTTGACGTTTCGGGTGAAAATCTGCCGGAGGGACTTTTTGCGACACTTGAACTTTGCAGGGTTCCGCCGCTTGGTGACTTTCTTGAAATTGAAATCCTTTCCCCGACAGACGAGCCGGTCGTGGTTGAAAAACTGAGGGGAATGCTTGAGCTGTATCTTGAAAAAGCCGGAATCCCGAAAGAAAAGATAGAGCCACGGTACTACAGCGAGCTTTTGAAAAATTGCAGATAGCACTTCCCTAGATTACATTCTGCACCTGGTATTCTCCGGAAAGAATCTTTTCAACAAACTCGTCCTTCGACATGGGGCGGCCAAAAAGATAGCCCTGTAGACGCTGGCATCCGATTGAGCGCAAAAACTCACGTGCCTCTTCAGTCTCGACTCCCTCGGTCAAAGTCTGCATCCCGATTTTCTGCGCAAGAGAGACTATGCTTGAAAGAATCGGCTGGGTCTTTTGGTTCTCGGAGAATTTGGACAGGAATTTCATGTCTATCTTCATCATGTCGAATGAAAAATCCTTCAGTACGTTGAGACCGGAATAGCCGGAGCCGAAATCATCAAGCCAGAGAGAGAATCCCTTTGCACGGAAATCGGCCATGGCTTCCTGGAGGTTTTTGTCAGTGTCGGACAGTGCGGTTTCGGTAATTTCAACATGGATGTCGTTCTTTGAAAGACCGTATTTTTCAATGCAGAGCGACACTTCCTTTACCGGGTCGGCAAGTTCAAAATCAAGACGCGAAAAATTTATCGAAACCGGAATGCGCGGATAATTGTTGTCGTTGGCATCCTTTATGTGGTTGCACACCGATTCCATAACAAACATGTCCAGCTTGTGAATCTGGTGGTACTCCTCCAGAACAGGAATGAATGCGGCGGGTGAAATGACTCCGTATGTCGGGTCAATCCACCGGGCGAGTGCTTCCGCTCCACAGAGTTTACCTGTTTCCGCCCAAACCACAGGCTGATAGTAGACGTGGATGTATCCTTCCTTTATTGCGGAGTCTATGTTGTTGATTATGTACTTTTTTCTTCTGTACTCCGTGTCCATGTCGGAATTGTATTCGGCTATGTCGTGCGAAAAATGCTTTTTTACGGACGAGCAGGCATATCTTGCACGGTCGAGAGCAACGCTTGGTGTGACAGAACGCTGCGGCGGTCTGTAGATTCCACATTTGAGTCCAAGCTGTATTGTGTTCTCAAGTTCGCATATCCGGTTCCCGATTTTGGAGAGCCTTTCTTCCAGCCCCTCCGATTTTGCCAATGCAATAAAATGGTCGTCCGAAAATCTTGCAACTATGTCGCCCTCGAATTCCTTGGAGATTATCTCACCAATTGAACGAAGAAAATTGTTTCCGCCCCTGAATCCATATTTTTCATTGTAGTTTTTGAAATTCTCAATGTCCATGAATACAAAACGCACGGTTGAAATGTCAAGCGACTCGTCTTCCATGCGCGAAATGGCTTCGGTCTGGAATCCCTCAAAATTTGCAAGTCCCGTAAGCTCGTCGATTGCGGATTTGTTTTTCAGGTAGATTGTCAGCTTTTCAAGATTCTCGTCCTTCTGTGCCTCGATACGGCGCTGGTGGTGTGTGTTCAGTCCCGCCATCAAAAGCACGAGCCAGAGTGTGAACGAGTTTATGCTCATGCTGTATGTGAGTGGAAGCAGACTGTTCTGTAGATAAAGGTAAAAAGCAAACGAGACTGTCAGAATCCCCAGGTGAATCATCGGATGCCAGACAAGAAGACAGAGACAGAATATCTCCATTGTGGCGAACGCAAACACCTGCCCGGACTTGTCGTAGCTGATGTAGGAAATGTATATGCCGAAAGTGATTGCGACCGCCGTAAAGATTACCCGGATTATGGTCCCGAGAATCTGGTTTTTTGTTTTCCCCCGGAGGTAAAGGATTGAGTATACAAGCATTATGATTGATGCAATCAGCAGACTGACGTAGAGAATTATGTGCTTGATTAGCCATGGGAGCGGTTTTACTCCGTCCGAAAAAATTGCGCCGGTGAATACGGTTATAATCATCCAGACTTCAAGGGCTGCCACCACGCTGCTCACGTATATGCTTGACATGACGTTTGAGCGGAACAGATAGTCCCTCACGTACTTGCTGTAATCCAGCCGCGGAAATTTTTCAAAAAAGTTTTTCTTTACTTTTTCCAATATCTTGCCCATAAGTCTGTACCCTGCCGATTTTTATCACTCAGTTTTATAAATTATACCCCAATCTACGGAAAACACAAATTTTATTCGAGCGGAGGGGTTAATACCCCGCCCCTCATCTTGAAACTGCGTTGCTAATAGGGGCGAAACAAGGGGTATTAAACCCGACTGCAATACCATATGAGAACACCATACCGTGCCACAAGGTGGCGTATTGCTCTGCGGCGGGGTTGGTGATTTAAAAATCTCCAAAATCTGTAGTTCTGGACAAATCCCTTCCATAATAATGCGTTTCCATGGTAGACTGAAACTGAGAAAAATTGTGAAGGGGTTGTCCTATGGAGAATCAATTAAAAAAGCAGAGGAATTCTTTTACGAGTTCCATCGGGTTTGTTCTGGCGGCTGCGGGAAGTGCGGTCGGTCTTGGAAACATCTGGCGTTTCCCTTATCTTGCGGCAAAGGATGGAGGCGGACTCTTTCTGTTCGTCTATCTGATTCTTGCGCTCACATTCGGTTTTGCGCTTCTGATTACCGAAGTTGCAATCGGACGTAAGACACAGGAAAGTCCACTCACGGCGTACAAGAAAATAAATTCGCGCTGGGGATTTCTGGGAATCTTTTCTTTTGTCGTTCCGTTTATAATCTACCCGTACTATTGCGTAATCGGTGGATGGGTTATGAAGTACATGTTCACCTATCTTGCGTTCCAGGGGCCGGCGGCGGTACAGGATGGATTCTTCGGTGGATTCATTACCGCTCAGTGGCAGCCGATTCTTTATGCGGCTATATTCGCCATACTCTGTTTCGTAATCGTCTATAAGGGGGTTGAGCATGGAATCGAGCGTTACTCAAAGATACTCATGCCGATTCTTGCGGTAATCGTTGTGTTCATTGCAGTCTACTCTCTTTTCATCAAGCACACGGATGCGGACGGAGTGACTCGTACTGGCTTACAGGGTGCCGCAATCTATTTCATACCGGACTTCAGCGGTCTTACGGTCCAAAAGCTTTTCACCGTTGTCCTTGATGCCATGGGACAGCTTTTCTACTCGCTTTCAATAGCAATGGGAATCATGGTGGCTTACGGTTCCTACATGAAAAAGGATGTGAACCTTGGAAAGTCAATCAACCAGATTGAGATTTTCGACACGGGAATCGCGCTCCTTGCTGGAATGATGATTATTCCGGCAGTCTTTGCATTCTCGGGAAAGGATGCCATGTCGGCAGGTCCTGGACTCATGTTCATCACCCTTCCGAAAGTGTTCGACTCCCTTGGAAAATTCGGTGATTTCATCGGTCTGATTTTCTTCGTGATGGTCATGTTCGCGGCACTTACGTCGGCTGTTTCAATCCTTGAGGCTATCACTTCCAGCATGATGGACAAATTCAAGTGGAGCCGCAAGAAGTCCGTGCTTGTGATGGCAGGAACTACATTCGTACTTTCGATAATCGTCTGCCTTGGATACAACGTGTTCTACTTCGACCTGAAGCTTCCGAACGGTTCAGTCGGCCAGATTCTGGACATATTCGACTACGCAAGCAACAACATTCTCATGCCGATTGTAGGATTCCTTACCTGCATACTGATTGGATGGGTCGCAAAGCCGAAGACCGTCATCGAAGAGGTGACCCTCAACGGAGAAAAATTCGGACGCAAGACGCTGTACGTGATAATGATAAAATTCGTCGCGCCTGTCCTTCTTTTCGTAATCCTTCTGACGGGGTTCGGTGTGTTCCAGTGATTTTGATGTTTGACGTTCAATTGCTGGACTGATTTAATAGGCGGGCTGATTCGTTTCGGTCCGCCTTTTTTTTGAACGGACGCAGCTTCTGTCGAACACAGGTGGAATCGGGCTAGGGTATGTAGCACCGCCTTTGGCGTTCCAGAGCGACCGGAGGGAGCGGCGGAATGGAGCGAGAGCGGAAGTGCGGAACACCCGACCCGAATGTAGTGAGGGTAGCCCCCGTATGATTGATTTGGTTTTTCTCAATATTTACAATATTTCTTAAATTTTTTTTGCATTATGTGTGCAGCTGTGCTATAATATAAAAAATCTCCAAAATCTAAAAAATGTCTAATCTAAGGATGCGCTTTAACAACGCATGGCACAATTGTTTTTGCAGGAAGAGATGGAAGAGTAATGGGGAGCAAGAAGAGCGAGAGTCCTGTGGTTTATAGCGCGTTGGAGGTTGCCAACATCTGTGGAGTTGTGAACCAGACGGCAATAAACTGGATTAGGAGTGAATATTTGAAGGCCTTCAAGACACCGGGGGGCCAATACAGGATTTATCCAGAGGATTTGGTAGAGTTTATGGAAAAGAGAGGCATAAAGGTTCCGTCCGAGGTTATCGACAACTGTGAAAAAAAGGTCGTGGTTTCGTCACATACAATTTTGATTGTGGACGACGACAAGGCTTTCAACGATGTTATGGCGGCCTACATCAAGAAGCATGACGAGACTGCTCTGGTTTCACAGGCCTTTGACGGTTTTGAGGCAGGTCTTTTGATGGTCCAGAAAATGCCCAAGTGCGTGATTCTGGATTTGGACCTTCCCGGAATCGACGGACTGAAGCTGTGCCAGAAACTCAGGACCACCGACGCTTTTGGTCATCCCGCGGTGATTGTTGTTACCGCTGCCCAGGATGAGGAGACTGAAAAAAAGTGCGCGGAGCTTGGGGTGCATGAGTATTTTAAAAAGCCCCTGACACTTTCAGATTTGGTCACGGCAATTGGCAAGTGCTTTAAAGCATAGCTTTAAAGCATAGCTTTTAATCGTAGATTTTAAGCGTAGCTTTGTGGTTCAATCAGAAAATCCACCCGATGCCGGATAGTTTCAGGTTGAACTCCGATATGCTGAGGTCGTGCCTGTTTCCCTTTATGATTTCGGATGTGCTGAATACAAAATAGTTTTTCCCCTCGCTTGCCGGAAGAAATACTGTCTGGCTTTCAAGATTGTAGTCCTTTAGGGTGAACGACATTGTTTCCTTGCTTCCCGGGTCCCTTTCGTTGTTCCATGCCTCGGTCGTTATGGTCCCGATTCTGTCTGTCGCAAAATAGTCGTTTCCACTGGCACTGTCGCCGTTGATTATGGAGGCCTGTGTCACGCGGACTTTGCCATGTTTTTTTGTCCAAGCCATGTCCATGCTGAATGAGACCTGCATGGATATTGTGTTCCCGGCGGAGTTTTCCTTGTAGCATGTCTTTGGATTTTTGTCGAACACCGAGAGCAGGGAGTATTTTAATGGTGAAAGCCTGTCCGCAAGAAAATCGGATGCCCCTATTTTTATTGTGGATTTTGAATCTCCCTCTTCTATTGTGAACTCTGCCGACTGTGTTCCAAAAAGGGATGTCCCGCGTGTCATAAAAGTCGCCTTTGTAAGTCCGTCCCATGTGGAGCCAATCGAGACCGGAACCTGGGCCTTCAGGTGCATGTGTTTTCTGGAATCCTCGTCCGAGGAAACAATGAAGTCGGAAAAATAGATTGTGGTTCCGCTGTTGTCCGTCCGCCAAAGTCCTGTCACATCGTAGTCAACAAGGGTATAGCCCGATGGATTCTGCTCAACAACCAGCTGGAGGATTGCGTGGTCCCTGCTCTGGAGCCAGTGGAAATCGTTTTCGCTGTAGGTTCCCGATTCAAGGGTCGGAAAATCGAGCTTCTCCAAGTCCGCCGACGTGACCAGAATCCTGTAGATTTTTTTGCCCTGGTTTTTCTGGGAGAAGACCCTTGTGAAAGAAAAATCCTTCCCGAGCTTTGACTTTTCCACCGCGCCGTCAACAAGGTTTTTGCATGAAGAGACCACGGAGGCCGCCTTGTCCCCCGTCAGTTCAGTGAGGTTCGCATAGTTCTGCGGAAAAATGTTTTTTAGAAGGACCGACTCGGCGAACGCAAAAAAGGAGAGAGAAATCAAAAAAAGAGAAAGAAAAATTTTTTTCATACATATCCACCCAAAACCATTTTCGGCATATTTTTCACATGGGTTGACAGGGAAAGGTGGCTTCTTGAAAAAACATGTTTTTCCATTTATTATGTGGCAATATGATTGAACTTAATAGCAAGCAGAGAAAACTTTTAGAAAAATATGCGTCAGAGCTCTCCCCGGTTGTAATTGTCGGTGGGGCGGGAGTCACCGAGGGTCTTGAGAAAATGGTGGACAAACAGCTGGATGCCCACGAGCTGATAAAGATTTCGTTCAACGATTTCAAGGACGAGAAGATTGAACTCACCAGGTCGCTGGCGGAATCATGCAGGGCTGTGGTTGTCCGTGTGATTGGGAACAAGGCGATACTCTACCGCACCGCAAAGGAAAATGACAGGCGGCGTTTCGAGCGTCAGTTGATGAAGCTTGGAAAGTAGCTCCTCCCGGCCTTATTCTTCTTTCTTCAGGTCGCCTTTTTCCCTGAACATGGAGAAAGAGTCCATTGGGTAGTTCTTGAGGTTCTCAAGCACAAGCCTTCCGTCCGCCTGTTTGAGCAGGGCTTCCCTTGCGCGGGCAATTTCGGTTTCGGTTTTGTGCTTCGAGGGACCACCGACGCATCCACCGGGACAGACCATGCCCTCAACAAAATCCTCCTCAAGCGAACCAAATTTCAGCCGGGTGATTGCCTTTTTGCACTCATCCCCACCTGCGCACCTCAAAAGTTTGATTCCATCTGTCTCTTCCCCACGTTCGGCCATACATTCGAGCACGGCATTTGCAACACCACCGCTTGTGGCGAATCTTTTTCCCCAGACGGATGCCTCCTGGTAGTTTTCGTCGCACTCCTCAAAATCCACGTCACGGGAGCGCATGAGGGAGCGCAGTTCTCCGTAGGTCATAACGTAGTCCGCATTTCCGGGGGTAGTTGGGTCGAGCGCCTCCGATTTTTTTGCGATGCACGGACCTATGAAAACTGTCACGCATCCGGGGTGGCTTGCCTTTAGGTAGCGTGAGATTGCGCACATCGGTGAAACTGTGGACGACATGTTTTCCCTGAACACATCCGGGAAGTGCTGCCTTAGCATGTTGATGAACGCCGGACAGCATGAGGTTGTCATCTTTCGGCCCTCCCTGTATGCTTCCGCCCATTCCTTTGACTCGTAGGCGGCTGTCATGTCTCCACCAAGGCCCACCTCAACCATGTCGGAGAATCCAATTTTCTTTAGGGTAGACTTGACCGCGGCCATGCTGATTTTGTCACCGAACTGACCTTCCGTAGCCGGGGCGCACATTGCAATGACTTCCTTTCCCGCCTTGATTGCTTCTATTATATTGACAAGGTATGTCTTTGAACCGATTGCTCCGAACGGACAGCTATGTATGCAGTGACCGCACTGGACGCATTTTTCTTCGTTGATGCGGCAGAATCCCCACTCGTCGTATGTTATCGCTCCAACGGGACATGCCTTTTTGCACGGACGCTCCAGATGGACAATCGCACCGTATGGACACGCCTTTGCGCACTGGCCACATTCCTTGCACTTTGTCGGGTCTATGTGCATCCTTACTTCGCCGGGGGAAATTGCTGAAAAATGGCACGAGCTTTGACATGGACGGCCCATGCAGAATCGGCAGCTGTCTGTTACCGAGTATGCGGAAATTGGACAGTCATCGCAGGCCGCATTTATGACCTGAACCACATTGTCCGTTGGGCTCATGTCGGATGGACACTGGGCGAGCGCAAGGTTTATCCTCTGCCTTACAATCTCCCGCTCCTTGTAGATGCAGCAGTAATCGCTTTTCGGCCCCGGGACCATGCGGAACACGAGTTTTTCTTTTTCTTCGGGATTGAGTCTGTCCTCCCATGCAAGACGGCAGACTTCCTCCATAATCTTGTGCTTGAACGAAACTATGCCTTTGTCATTCGTTACCATAATGCAACATTCTACCATAAGGATGCCGATTTTACAACCGAGTTGAAAAAGTTCGACAGTTCTGCAATAATCGGGGGACCGCAAAATTCGGGGGAAAAATATGCTTTACATAATGCGCCACGGAAAGACCGACTGGAACAATGAATTCAGGCTGCAGGGAAGGACTGACATTCCGCTGAACGATGAGGGCCGCAGAATGGCGATGGATGCCGCAAAAAAATATGCGTCCGTGCATTTTGATGTCTGCTACTGTTCGCCACTTTCACGCGCAAGGGAGACAGCCGAGATTCTGCTTTCCGGACGGGGAGTTCCAATCATAACAGACGACAGGCTTGTGGAGATGTGCTTTGGAGATTTCGAGGGCAGGAAGGACTGCTTCAAACATCCTGAGTGGGCAATCTACAAATTTTTTAACGACACCGAAAACTATGTTGCGGAAGGTGGAGCCGAAAGTCTGGACGAGCTTTTCAGTCGCACCGGAGATTTTCTGGAAACTGTAGTCCGGAAAGACATGGAGAAGGGAATGGACGTTCTGATTGTGGGACACGGCGCTATGAACAACAGCATAATCTCAAGGGTCCGTGGAATTCCGAGAAAGGATTTTTGGACAATAGCCATACCAAATTGTGAGCTGATTGAGCTTGGGGCTTCGTTCCGGTAGTTTTTTCCTTGTTGATTTCAAAAACCGTGGTATAATTGAATCCATAATCTTGAATCTTACAGGAGTTTTATATGGCGACATCTACTACAAAAAAGACTGCTGAAAAATCAACAGGCACAAAATCTGCTTCAACAAAATCAACTGCGGCTGCAAAAAAGACTGCCACAAAATCAACGACCACAAAATCGACAGCAACAAAATCAACTGCGGCAAAAAAAATTACCGCGGCAAAAACCGAGACCAAGGAATCAGGCTCTGGTTTTAATCTCTCGGGACTCTTGACCGGTGCCGTTACAAGCGCGATTACAAGCAAAATCTCCAGCGGCGCGATTGGATTCAAGGACGTGAACGGAGACGGCAAGGTTGATTTGAAGGACATCATCCAGACAATAGTTTCATCGTTTCAGGACGGAAAAATCAATGTGTCCTCAATCTCCTCTGCCATAACGCAGGTCTGGAACGCTGGATTCAAGTCCGGTCAGGAAAGCAAGTAGCCGTTTTTAAACAAATTTGCCCAAAGTCCGGCGCATGGTCTTTTTTCTTTCTTGATTTTCATGCTATACTTTGCCGGATGAATATATGTCTTTTTTCTCAGGACGAAGTGGAAAAGCCGCTGGACATCCGCGACCCACGTGCCGAACACATACTGAAAATCCTCCACAAAAAGGAGGGCGACAGTTTTTCGGCAGGAATTATCGGTGGAATGGCAGGAACCGCAACCATCAGGAGCATTGACGCTTTTGAGGCAAAGTCGGATGATGGCCGGAAGTCTTTTTTGCGTGGCTCCATCACTTTTTCATTTGAGCCAAAAACGGACGGGAAGCCTCTGCATCCGCTTGTGATGGTCATTGGTTTTCCGCGTCCAATCCAGCTGAAACGTCTTTTGCGCGACATGGCGGGGCTTGGTGTTTCAGAGGTGCATCTGACTTCAACGGAGCTTGGGGAAAAATCATATCTGAAATCCGAGCTTGCGACTGGCGATGCCGGATACCAGATGCTTTTGGATGGAACGGCCCAGGCTGCGGGGACCCATGTTCCGGAGCTTTTTATACATGCCTCCCTGGAAAAATGCCTTGACGGGATTGCTGCTTCGTCCGGTGGTTTCAGGGGATACGCTCTGGACAATATAAATCCATCGGGGAGCCTTTGGAGCGAGCTTTCAAAAAATCCACCGGCAGCGGATTCCGTTACGGTCGCGGCGATTGGTGCCGAAAGAGGATGGACGGATTCCGAAAGGGGACTGCTTGAAAAAAAAGGCTTTGTCCGTCTGGGGATGGGGAACCGTGTTTTAAGGACGGAGACAGCATCAACCGTTGCCGCAAGCCTGATTCTGGGTGCGATGGGTGCCCTGAATTGATTTGCAATTGATTTTGTACTATATAAATGGGAATATATTGGGATAGGGGAAAAACAGATTATGGACAACGAAAAGATTAAGGACATGCTGCTGGACATTGCCGACACGTCGCTGGAGTTCATTGTGACGATGACCGGCAAGGAAAGCAAAAAGGTCAACGGACTGTACAAGCCGGAGACCCGCGAAATCCTTCTGCACAATAAAAATTTCAAGACCGACAACCAGCTGGTCTACACAGCCGTGCATGAGTACACGCACCACCTTATGAACGAGGCCGAGATTGCAGCCAACGGTGGAAGGGAGCCGCCCCATGGTGGAAGGGTTCACACGAATGCGTTCTGGGCAAAATTCCACGAGCTTCTGGAGATTGCGGAAAAGAAGGGCTACTACACGATGGACCTTTCGTCTGTCCCTGAACTGGAGTCGCTTACAAAGGAAATCAAGGAAAAATATATAGTTCCGAACGGTAAACTCATGCTCGAATTTGGACGGAAGCTTTCCCAGGCGCACAGTCTTTGCGAGGAAAACTCAATCCGCTACGAGGATTATCTTGACAGAGTATTGCAGCTGCCGAGAAACACAGCAAGAACCGTTGCTTCTGTCGGTATGCTGAACGACGACGACGCGGAGCTTGGTTTCGATAATATGAAAATCATGGCATCCGTAAAAAAAGCGGACCAGAGGGCAAAAGTGTCGGACGCACTTAAAAACGGAAAAAGCCCCGACTCGGTAATCGCCATGATGAAAAAAAAGGCCCAGACCGTTGACCCAAGGACGAAGCTTGAAAAAGAGCGCGACCGCTTGACAAAAACCATTGCAGAACTTAAAACAAGATTGGAATATGTGGAGGAAAGCCTTGAAAATCTCTAGCGTCTCAAAAATACTGGCACTGTCCCTTGCTCTTGCGGGAACAAATGTGTTTGCCCAGTCAGTCTCTATGCCGACAATATCTTCACCGTCCATGCCGACCATTGACGCGCCGGTGATTGGCGGTGGATATTACAGACCCGGTTCTTACACTGGAAGCCAGAAGTCGGATTCCACCACGACAAAAAAATCGACAGATTCTGCCGGCACTGAAAAAAAGGCTGAGGAAATAGCGACCGCCATGATGGAGGATATTCTTCCGTCGCTCACTGCGGATGACATCCAGGTGCTGAACGTGAACGGTGTTCTGGAGACTGTGCTTGAGAGCCAGAAAAAGTCCACCGCATCCACAAAGACCGATTCTGACGAGACGGACAAACTTCTTCGCCAGGTCCTTTCCGAAATGGAGGAGATAAAAAATCAGCAGACACAGGTAACAAAGGCTTCCGCAAATTCATCGGCGGCATCCACTGCAAGACCATCAGGCTCCAGGGTCCTCCGCTTCAAGGTTAACGGATACGACATACTGCGCACATGCAGGACTCTTTTTATTTCGGATGTCCAGAGCGACGGAACCTTCCTGATTACCGGGGACAGACGTTACCAGAGCGACGGAAGCACAAGGTCCGAGACTTTCCACCTGCTTTTCAAGGCGGCATCCGGGTCCGACAGCCTGAAATCCTACGATGCGGCGGCGCTTGTGACCCAGGACTACCTCAACGAAAATTCCTTCCTCTACCAGATGAGCCAGAGGGACGACATGCAGGCATCAAGAACAGGAAACCTTGTCACCCTTCGCACGACCGACCCGAAGTGGAAGCTGGAGCTTCTTGTTGATTTGGGAACCACGAACAGATGATAGAAAAACTGGACGGCGGACTTGTAAAGCTTGGTCTGGATTTTTCGGACCGGCAGAAAGAGATGCTGGAGACCTACATAGCTGACATCCTCGAATGTAACCGGACCTACAATCTTATGAAGGCCGATTCGGAGGACGAGCTTGCGGTCAGCCACATACTTGACAGCCTTGCGGCGGTCCCGCATTTGAAGACCATTGTGGAAAAAATCAAGACCGAGACCGGAAGAAAGTGTCTGGAGATTGGCGACATAGGAAGTGGGGGAGGATGTCCCGGCATTCCGCTTGCAGTCGCTTTTCCGGAGGAGCATTTTACCCTTGTCGAGCGCATGGAGAGAAGGTGCATTTTCTTGACGGAAACGATTGCCCATCTGGGGCTTGACAATGTGGAAATCCTTTGCCTGCAGGCCGACTCCGTACCCAAGTCCTCTTTTGATGTCGAGGTGTTCAGGGCCTTCCATCCTTTTGACAAAAAGATTGCAAAACTGTTACTTGGAATGTGCCGTAAGGGTGGTGCAATAGCGGCATACAAGGCAAGGTCGGAAAAAATCCAGGCCGAGATGGATGCTGTCAGTTTTGCGATTCCAGACTACGAGAAAATCCCGCTGGAGGTTCCGTTTCTTGAGGACCATGAGAGAAATCTTGTTGTCGTCTGGAAAAAATGACTACTCGCTTTTCCTGTCACGCTTTTTTGAAAATCCCGCGGCCTTGTTGAACACGTGCTCAACATACTGGGCTTCCTTTTCGCTTAGCCCGGAGCGGGAAAGTATTGTCCTCCAGAACTGCTCCATGTCGCTTCTTCCTGTGACAGAAAAAAATCCAATCTCCTGCAGGCTGTCCGCAAGGGATTTAACCGTCCTGTCCAGACGTTCAAGGCTCACCGGTGTGCATCCCGAAATGTCGTTTCTGTTTGTCCTGAAAAGATGGTAGCAAATAATCTGCACCGCATGGCTCAGGTTAAGGGACGCAAAGTCGGGGCTGGATGGAATCGTAACGCCGACAGTGCACTGGTCCGTCTCCTCGTCCGTGAGTCCTGTCCTCTCGTTTCCAAAAACAACCGCGACTTTTCCGTTTGACTGGGTGATTGTGTCCGCCGTGGAAGCAAATTCTTCGGGGAGCTGGAGCTTGAAACGCTTTTTGCCCCTGCGTCTGGTTGTTCCCGCTGCACAGACACAGTCGGATGTGGCCTCGCTTATGGAATCAAAAAAAGTGGCGTTCTCCCAGATGTATGCCGAGTGGATTGCCAGAATCCTTACCCTCTCTTCGTCGAAATCTTCCTTTTTACCGACTATCCTGAGCGTGTGTATTCCGTTGTTGGCCATGGCCCTGCATACCGCTCCTACATTCCGGCTTTCCTCCGGACGGCACAGTACAATCACAATGTTTTCAAGATTCATGCAAAAAAATATACCGCTTTTAATGATTTTAGGCTACAATATGGTATGCTGAACGTTGATTTGGGCGGAAAAAATGCCCTTGTTGTTGGTGGAACCGGTGGAATTGGCCTGGAGATTGCGCTTCTTTTGAGAGATTTGCATGCGGATGTGGCTGTTGCGGGGCGACATTCGGTTGAAAAATCCCATGGACTTCGCACGGTCGCTGTTGATTTTGAGCTTGGACCCGCCGAACTTTCCAGACCAGAAATCCACACGCTTCTTGAAAAATGCGACATCCTTGTTTTCAGCTACGGACCCTTCATCCAGAAAAAACTCCACGAGACCACCGCCGGCGACTGGATGCGCATGGCAGTTGACAACTACGCACTTCCGGGGATTGCGGTTTCGACAGTGCTTCCAGGCATGATTGAAAGAAAGTTTGGACGCATTCTGCTTTTTGGAGGAACCCGTACTTTCCAGATAAATCCGTACAGGACAAACGCAGCGTATGCCGGAGCCAAAACTGGAATTTCAGTAATAATAAAGTCGCTGTCTGCCGAATATAGTAAACATGGGATAACCTGCAACGGAATCTTCCCTGGATTTACACGCAACGCACCGAGCGGAGACTTTGCCGTGGACGAGAGGACTGTGGCTGAACAGGCTGTGAATCTTCTATGCTCCCCGGACCTGAACGGTGTGCTTCTGAACGTGGACAGGGGTTGGAATCCGGGAATGTGAAAATGTGAAATCTTTGGTCCATTTTTTTGTGTTTCCAATTTGACTAATGCGGGTTGTTTTGATATTATAGTGAAATAATAGACATATAATCGTGAGAAAATAAAAAAGTGAAAGCGATCGGCCTTTCGCTGGAGGAAAGTTATGGCTAATGAGTTTGTTCCTGGATTTAACGATGAAAAAGACGACAGCCTTAAAATGCAGCTGGATAAAGTTCAGGAAGTGGACAATTGCGTGATGGTAATCTTGAACGGCTATATCGATACATATAATTCTGTCTATTTTCAGAAGCAGGTCGGAAAGATTGTCAGCGCGGGATTTGTGAACATAATTTTCAACTGTTCATGTCTGAACTAT
>JAEEGL011768351.1_pt1 | contig 18237 bp, 10 predicted proteins | sample 9134231 | NCBI WGS metagenome assembly JAEEGL01 (sample SAMN16246548, study PRJNA631951) | gut metagenome | biome: gut microbiome; feature: rumen; material: fiber-attached | host: Bos | place: Iran: Karaj | collected 2018-10 | reverse complement strand
TTCCTCCAATTCCTTGGCTGTTGAGCCAAAGGTGCTTGCAGTCTGCTGATTGACGTTTACCACGTCCAGCTTATCTTCGCACGATGTCATCGTGCCAAGGCCCAGAATCAGGGCAAGTGAAATTTTATATAGTTTCATATTGTTTACCTTTTTATAATTATAACATCCAGCCATTAGAATGAGAAGAGGATACCACCCATGAAGCTGCGAGCGCTGGGATAAGAACACCAGTTAAGACCTGGGGTAAATGTACCGCCTGCATAGTCCACATTATATCCGTGATACTTTGTGAATGTATAGAGATTCTGAGCAGAAACATAGATGCGGACACCGCTGACATAATTCTTGAAGATCTTGTCGGGTACGTTGTAACCCAGCTCTACGTTAGCAATCTTCCAATAAGCAGCGTTCTGGATCTTGCGGTCACTGAACAGATCGTTCCAAGCCATCGTAGCATTATTAGAAAGATAGGTACGGGGAACATCAGAGACATAAGTGTCGCCTGACCACTGGTTAGCACCAAGAATATCCACATCCTTGTTACCGTAAGCATAGCATGAGTTCAGGTTGTTGTAGATACCATCGGCAACGTGATAATTCAAGGCACCGAAGGTAGAAATGCTCAAGTCGAAGTTCTTGTACTCCAGATGTGCACTCAAGCCGAAGTTGATCTTTGGCAGACCACCACCCAGAACTACACGGTCCTCATCGGTAATCTGACCATCACCATTCACGTCCTTATACATGCAGTCACCAACATTTGCACCAGGCTGGTTGGCTACAGCATTGTGAGCGTCGAGTTCTGCCTGTGTACGAGCGATACCCTCGTAAACATAGCCATAGAACTGACCAACCTCTTCACCTACGTTTGTGATATAATCCAAGTTATTGGGGTCACGATAGGTCTGTGTTCCGAAACCGAGTGAAGTAACCTTGTTCTTCAGTGTGCTGAAGTTGGCACTGATCTGATGCTTCAGAGGATGATCGTTGTTACGATAGGTCAGAGAGAACTCAAGACCGCTGTTTTCCATAGAAGCTGCGTTCATAGTAACCTCTGCATTGGCAAAACCACCACTGTTGGGCACAGGCACATGTGAGAAAAGCAGATCCTCAGACTTGTTCTTATACCACTCAGCGGTAAACTCGATGCGATTATTGAAAAGGGCCAGATCGATACCAACGTTCATGGTCTTTTTCTTCTCCCAATATACATCCTCAACCACGAAGGTAGAAGCGGCAGAACCTGTGATAGGCTGGTTGCCGAAGCTATAGGTCATATTGTTACGGGCCATGGTCATCTGATAGGCACCATCGGCGATGTTCTCATTACCAAGTTCACCATAGCTGGCACGAACCTTGAACATGTTCACGATATTGTGATCGATGAGGAAGAACTTTTCCTTATCGAAACGCCAACCAATAGATACTGAGGGGAAGGTATCCCAACGACGATCCTTAGACAGACGAGAACTACCGTCACGACGAACAATAGCAGAAAGCAGATACTTGCCATCATAGTCATAGTTCAGACGAGCGATATAAGAAGCCATCGTATGCTTATACTCGAAAGAGCTTGCATCCTTTGTTGCGGCATTCTGGAGCTGCAGATAATAAGGCTCTGTAAAGTTAACACCCCAGCCAGTCAGAAGATCAGTATTCTCCTGCTCGAAAGTCTGACCAACCACGAGGTTTGCATGGTGAAGACCGAAGGTTCCATCATAAGTCAGTGTATTCTCAATCAACGCATCGGTGTACTTGCGATGACCCTTTGTCAGCTTCTCATTACTCTTATCGAGGTATACACGGTTACTCTGAATCCAGGCAGAGATCCAAGTCCTGTCATTGGCATGAGTTGCACTATAAGACAGATTCAGCTTATAGGTGAGCTTATGGTTCTTGCTCTTAACGCCAATCATATCCAACAGATCAACATCGGCAGAAGCAGTACCTACGAAACGGTCAACAAGTGTATTACGCTGGAACAGGTTATTCACCAACAGCGGGTTAGCGGCTGAGATATCGCCATGTATGGTATCATAATAAACGCCGTAGCCGTATGCGTCATAGTTCCAGTTGTTGGCAGCACCTACCTTGTCATCCAATACCCATGTAGACTCGTCATAGGCCTTGATAGTAGGTTGCATTGCCAATGCACCACCGAGCACGTTCCATCCTGTCATACCATACAGACCCTGGATGTAAGGCTGGTCATTACCAACACCGATACCATCCTGACTAGAATGAGAATAAACGAAACTGGTACGGAACTTAATGAACTTCGTATCCATCGTGTTGTTCACACGAGCAGTGAAACGCTCATAGTTAGGACCTGCACCCTCGAGTGTACCACTCTGCTTGAAGTAGTCCAAACCTATATTATAAGTATTGTGTGCACCACCACCACTGAGGTTAACATTGTGGTTCTGGCGGATACCTGTCTTGAATACCTCATCAAACCAGTCGGTATTCGTGTTATCCTGGAACTTGTAGGTATTATCAGAAACCTTGCTATAACCACCAGGAAGCGGTGTACCAGAATTAGCGGCTGCCTGACCCAGATAGGTGCTGTACTGATCTGCGTTCATCACATCATACACACCGCCAGGGATAATATCAACACCGAAGTAACCCTTGTAGTCGACCTTCAGCGGCTGATCCTTCTTACCACCCTTAGTCGTGATGATAACCACACCGTTAGCAGCACGCGAACCGTAGATAGCACCAGCAGAAGCATCCTTCAGCACCTGGATTGTCTCGATATCATTCGGAGAGAAGTCGCGGATAGAAGTACCCATAGGCACACCGTCGACGACATACAGCGGAGCTGTGCTACCGAAAGAACCGACACCACGGATGCGGACTGCAGGATCTGCACCAGGCTGGCCATCAGATGTAATCTGCACACCAGCTACCTTACCTTCCAGCATCGTGGAAATATTAGAGTTAGATAGACGCTTCAGTTCATCAGCGTTTACAATAGATACAGAACCTGTCAGGTCGGCCTTCTTCTGAGTACCATAACCTACGACAACCACCTGCTCAAGCATCATGGCGTCGGATTCCATCTGGATCGGCTCAAGAATAGCGCGTCCGCGTACTGCGATCTCGCGATCCTTATAACCCACATAGCTTACCACAAGCGTGGCTTTAGCTGGAGCGTCGATAGAGAAATTACCATCAAAATCGGTAATCACACCCGTCTGTGCACCCTTGATTTTTACGGTTGCACCAATGAGGGCTTCTCCATCCTGGTCAACAACCTGACCACTGACTTTAATAGTCTGGTCCTGCTGCACTGATGCCTTTGCCTCTATCGGACAGAATGTCATTCCGCCCAGAAAACCGAGACTTAGCATCACAGAAAATACTAGTTGTTTTCTCATTGTTAATTGTTTTTAGTTTAGAAAAAATTGTATTATATTAGTGAAATTTTGCTGCAAAGGTAAGAGATAATAGAATAGTTAAGGTGGACAAAATGGTTTATAAGGTGGACAAAACGATTTCAATGCTCTGGCATGCGTTTTTTCCACCTCTTGAGGTAAATCAAGACTATATCTTGAGATAAATCAAGGATTCGGATTTTTACCGTCGAAGGCGCTTGGACTCACACCAAACATCTTGGTAAAGCAACGGGTGAAGTATTTGGGGTCATTAAATCCGACTGCGTACGCTATCTCCGTAACATTCCGGTTGCCGGTTTTCGACAGAAGGAGTTCTTTGGCCATGTTCAGACGATAGTTACGGATAAATTGTCCCACAGGAACACCAACTTCTGAATTCAGATGCTTACTGGCAACCGTACGACTCATGCCCAAGGCATCGCAGAACTCCTGAACGCCAAACTCCGAATCCATATAATTGGCCTCCATAATCTCCATGACACGCTCCATAAACGGTTTCGTCGTCTTCATCACCTCCACCTTGTCGGCCTCAACGCTCTTCGAAACACTCTGCTTGTAGCGCTCCTGGTTGTCGAGAATATTCTGGATGCGAGACTGTAACTGACGTGGGTCTTCGGATTCCTCCAGAACTTTTCGTATCGGACTGAGCAACTGTTCAGCCTCCAAACGCTTCAATCGGGCCGCCCACCTATTATATATATATATGATAAGCACCACGAAAAGAATGCTGAGCAGCAGGCGGAACCACCAGCTATTCCAGAATGCCGGATGCACAATGACTTCGATAGAGGCAGTATCAGTAAGATCGGCAGACAAGGTGGACACATACTTCACCTCAAACGTATAGCGTCCAGGAGGAAGCGCACTATAACGGACAGAATGTTCACCAAGTCTCAGCGGTGTCCATTCGTTATCGAGTCCTTTCATCCTATAACTGAACATGACCCGGTCCTCATTACCATAATCCAAAGCAGAGAAAGCAATTGTGAAAGAACGGTTGCTTTCATGTAATTGGATGCTGGAGGCGATGGAAATATCCTCCGACAAATAATCACTACCAGCTATCACATCCTGATTATCAACCATCAGATGGGTAAACACAAGTTTGCCATAAGGTTTCGACTCCGTATTCTCCCCAAGCACCTCAATTAAGCCGCCTTCACTGCCGAGATAGATGACACCGGCATTGTCTCTGACGGCAGAGTTCCAATAGAAATGATGGTTCACTAGACCTTCGCTCTCAAAATAATTGGAGAAGATATGCGTTTTAGGGTCGTAAACCGATAAGCCGTTCTGAGTCGTCACCCACAAATGACCATTCAAATCCTCTACCATACCCTTCACGCCGCCAAAAGCCAGACCGTCCTCAGTTGTCAGGGCCTCGAATTGTCTGCCACCATCCTTCCCTTTCACCAGGCGATAAAGGCCGTAGCCGTTGCTGCCGAGCCATAGGGTACCATCTTTGGACTGATAGAAAGAGGATATCTTATCAACGATTCGGGAACCTGGTTCGTCGAGTTTATGCGCAATACCCTCTGTCTTGAAAGGTCTGCGCCCCTGACGCCCAGAATTGAGGTCAACTAAACGTAAGCCCTGCATACAGCCCATCCACAGGATACCGTCACGGTCAACGATTGCGCCGATGCAACCCGTTACACTGCGACATCCTTCAAAGGGGTCTTCTATCTGCTGGGTCTTATAATCATAATAATACAGACCCGCATTACTGCCTATCCATAATCCGTCATTGATGGTATCATTAGCCAAAGCACCAACAAAACTGGTGCGGATGCCATACTCACGGGGAAGTTCGAGACGAGTTATTTGTTGAGGACTCTTCCTGTCAGTCACACAGACGCCACCTCCCCAGGTGCCTATCCAGAGTCGGCCATGATGATCAGCAGCAAGTGCAGACACACTGTTATGCGACATGCCGGAATTTGAGGTGGTAAAATGGATGAAGTCGGTAGAGCCCTTTTCCCTGAGGTTAAGTCCTCCTTCCACTGTTCCAACCCAAAGCCGACCATCGGGCTCGGCATACATCGCATTGACGGGATTGGGTGACAGCGACCGGGGATCCATTGTGTGAACGGAGTTACGCAGCAGCAACCGTCGTGGAGCCAGACAGGCAATACCGCCTGATTCAGTACATACCCAGATATGGCCATGATAAACGCGGATACTATGTACGAAATCACTTTGTAGCGGAGGGTTGCTCTCCGAATTCCATACCGTAAAGCTGTCTGTCTGATCATCGTAGATATTTACACCAGCCAGGGAACCTACCAGCAGATGATTATCGGGAGTAACAGCCAGACTCGACAAAAAGACGTGGGAAAGAGTTCCTGGAGCATCCGAGTGATGATAGGCATCAAGTTTCTGCCTATAGGGATCATAGCGGAAAAGTCCCATATTAGTGGTAATCCATACCACATTATTACGTTTTAGGATATCAGTAATATAATAGTCCTGCAAGGGTTTGAGCAGGGGGGAAATCTCCTGACGGATCAATTTCCCGTCCCTCTCCACCAACCTGTAGAGACAGCTGTCGATACCGACCCAGGGTTTGCCATTGCCTTCGATATCGCTAATGGCCATGTCAAGCATGCGCCAATTATGAGGGTAGGCACATATCTTATCAATCTCGCCATCTTCTTTGAACTTCACCAGACTCACTTGTTGGTTGTTGATAATCCAAATACGCCCCATAGCATCACGATAGCACCTGATAGAAGGCTGAACAAGCAATTTCTTGAGATCAGGATGATCAGGCACCACCGCATTCATCGTCCTGAGATCGATGATGTTAATACCCTCGTCGAAGGCCACCCAAAGCCGATGGAAGTTATCCTCGGTAATGTTTCTGCAAGACTTGCTGTTCAGATCCAGGCGAGGTTCCATCACGCCATAGCCGTCGTAGCGCACCAGTCCTCCACCAAAAGTGGAGATCCACAGGAAACCATTTGAGTCCTCGAATATGTCGCTTACATTATTATGTGGCAGACCATTGCCCAGATCCAGATACGTCAGATTATACCGCTCCGTCAGCAAGTTCTCGTTACCCAGAACAGGCAACGAGACCACCAGACAAAGGGTTATCCACAGCGAACGGATCATCATGGGCAAATGCTAAGACGCTTTCTTCTCTTGAATGACAAATACGCAGACAGAACCTATCAGGAAGAAGACACCTGCCACCAGCATCATCGATGACTGATGACTGCCCACAAGCGACAGGATGATGCCGCCCAAGAGGGCAGCTACAATCTGGGGAACGCAGATGGAGCCATTGAAAAGCCCCAGATAGGCACCCATGTGACCATAACCCTGCAAAGCATTGGTGACAAAGGTGAATGGCATGGCGAGCATGGCAGCCCATCCACAGCCAATGAGCAGGAAGGGCACAATCTGTCCGTACATGTCGTGGATAAACGGAATGAGCAGGAAGCCAAGACCACCCAGTACAAGACTGACACTATAAGCGAGCTTGGTATTGGAGAAACGAGGCAGTATGGTAGCCCACACCACAGAACCCATAGCCTGAATGGCATAGAGCACACCCGTCCAGTTGGCTGCCTCCTGATAGGCGTCGGTGGTGGGATCGATGGTTCCCCAGACAGTCTCGGAGACGGCATCGACTACATAGGTCCACATATAGAGCATGCCAGCCCAGCAGAAGAACTGTACAAGTCCTACCTTCCAGAACGTGGAAGGAGCATTCTTCAGCAGGGTTATCCAGTTGGCGCTGGCCTCCTTCTCCTCAGCCACGGGGTTATACTCGCGGTACTCCTGAGGGTTCCACTCCTTGACCTTCACAGAGGTGTAGATGACACAGAGGATGAGGATGGCAGCACCGATATAGAACGACCAGATGACAGAGTCTGGCACAACACCCTCAGGAGCCACGTTACTCAGGCCGATGGCTGTGAAGATGAATGGGAAGAGGAATCCGATGACACTACCCGCATTGCACAGGAACGACTGGATAGAGTAGGCTTTGGTCTTCTGCTTCTCGTTCACCATGTCGCCCACAAGCATCTTAAACGGCTGCATCGCCATATTAATACTTGTGTCAAGCAGCATGAGGGCTATCAGACCAAAGATGAGGGCAGCACCAACAGCCATCCCGAAAGAGCCGGCATTTGGCAGCAGGCACATGATGGCCACCGCCACGAGAGCTCCTACAAACAGATAAGGAATACGACGGCCAAAGCGTGTCCATGTCTTATCGCTCAGTGTTCCGACAATCGGTTGCACAAGGATACCCATAAGCGGTGGGAGGATCCAAAAGAAACTCAGTGAGTGGGGATCGGCACCTAGCGTACGGAAGATACGCGAGATATTGGCACTCTGCAAAGCATAGGCGATCTGTACGCCAAAGAATCCGAAACTCAGATTCCATAATTTCCAGAAGGAAAGATCAGGTTTTTGTCTCATATATTTTTTGTTGGTTATTTACATCATACACTATCTTGTCGTACCTCTGATAATCAGACGTGTACGGACGATTCGCTTCTCTACTTTCTCCATCGGCGAAAGGCCTTCCACCTTATCCATCAGAATCTCGGCGGCCTCCTCACCTACCCGATGGCCACGCTGCTCCACGGTTGTCAACATCGGATCACATGCCACGGCACGCTGACCATTCGTAAATCCACAGATGGAGATGTCGTCAGGTACACGGAACCCCGAATGCTTAACCGTATAAAGGATACCGATAGCCGTATCGTCATTGACAGCGAAGAAACCATCTGGACGATGGTCGAGTGCCAGGATTTCTGGCGTCAGTGCCTCAGCATCCTCGCGATTGTCACAGACCCGGATTATCGACTCGTCGACAGCCAGCCCATGTTTCAGCAAAGCATCCTTATAGCCGTTGAAACGATTCTTGGAAATCTCCAGCTGCAACGGTCCCCCATAAAAGGCGATGCGCTTGCATCCCGTCTCAATCAGATGAGTCACGGCGTTATAGGCCCCCATATAGTCATCGACCACCACGCGACTTGCATTTACACCCGTACAGATACGGTCGTAGAACACCAAGGGGATACCCGCATCTATCAGTTTCTGATAGTGGTCATAGATCTTCGTGTCCTTTGCCTGAGATACAATCACCCCACAGACCTTATAACGATGGAAATTATCGCAGATCCGGGTCTCCCGCTCGTATTGCTCGCCGCTCAAGGCCACCATAATCCGATAGCCACGGGCTGCTGCCGCCTCCTCGATACCAGTCAGAATCGACGAGAAATAATAGTGGGTAAACTCAGGCACAATCACTCCGATGATCCGTTGAGGCATCACGCGACTATGGCGAAGCGCCTCACCGATGGCATTCGGATAAAAGTTGTGTTCACGGGCATATTGCTGGATGGCACGGCGACGCTCCTCACTGATCCTGGGAGAGTCTTTCAAGGCACGCGACACAGTGGCTACGGAAATACCAAATTCCCGTGCAATATCCTTCATTGTCATCGGCACTTTCTCTTCCATCCGGCTTTAATCATTCATCGGTGATGCAAAGTTACAATAAATGTTCAAAATAACAAATATTTCTTTCACTTTATTATTGACATACGTCAATGCAAACGTTTGCATCGACGTTTTATATCTTTTTAAGCAAAAAAAGAACAACGTATTAAAAAGTATCCTACCTTTGCACCGAAGTTTTCGAAGAATATCTTCAGATGAGTAATAAAAACCCAAGCTGCAAATGCTTAACACAGAATAATATACGAACAATTTAACTCTAATTAAACAAAGTAATGATGAAGCAGGTAAACATTCAAATCCCGCTAAGGATGCTCGGCCTTTTGTTAGGCTTATTCCTATCGGTAGGTGCCTTTGCCCAGATTGAGGTAAAAGGACATGTGAAAGATGCTACAGGCGAACCCATTATCGGCGCTACAGTACGCGTGGACGGCACACAGACGGCCACCGTTTCTGATTTCGACGGTAACTTCGTGCTGAAAGCTAATCAGGGTGCTAACATCACTATCTCTTACGTTGGCTATCAGAATGCCACCGTAAAGGCTGCACCCAGTGTTGAGGTTACGCTCGTTGACGACGAGACTGTGCTGCAGGACGTCGTTGTCATCGGTTACGGTACCGTCCGTAAGAGCGATGCTACAGGTTCTGTGATGTCTGTCGAAGCAGACCAGCTTAACAAGGGTCTTGCCACCTCTCCGGCAGATCTGCTGCAGGGTAAGACCCCCGGTGTACAGATTACTACCGACGGCGGTGCGCCAGGTGCTGGTGCGAAGATCCGTATCCGTGGTGGCTCGTCACTTTCTGCCTCTAACGACCCGCTGATAGTTATCGACGGTCTGCCTATCAGTTCTACAGGCATTTCAGGTGGTGACGTGCTGAACACCATCAACCCTAACGACATCGAGAGTTTCTCTATTCTGAAGGATGCTTCTGCCACCGCTATTTACGGTAGCCGCGCTTCTAACGGTGTGATCCTGATCACCACCAAGAAGGGTAAGGCTGGTGCAAAGCCCCGCGTCAACATTGACATGAGCGGTACATTCAAGACCGTGGCCAAGAAGGTTGACGTGCTCAGCCCTGAGGCTTTCCGCGATTTCTTCATGGCCAACTATGGTGACAATGCCGATGCCGTGGCTGCACTGGGTACCTCTAGTACCAAATGGCAGGACGAGATCTACCGCACTGCCTTCGCCGAGGAAATCAACGCCAGCGTCACGGGTGGCTATGTTTCTGGCAGCAAAGCCTTCAAGATGCCTTACCGCGTCAGTGCAGGCTTCCTGAATAACGACGGTAACCTGAAGACCACTGGCATGAGCCGTGGTACTGTAGGTATCAACCTGACCCCGACGCTCCTCGACGACCGTCTGACCATCAACCTGAACGGTAAGGGTGTATTCACACATAACAAGTTCGCTGATGAGGGCGCTATCGGTGCTGCCGTGCAGTACGATCCGCTGAAGCCCGTTGACCACAAATGGGAGAACAACGGTGTCCTGAACACCATGTCAACGCTGAACCCTGTCGCCATGCTCAACGAGCAGCACAGAAGTTCTTATGTACGTCGTTTCGTTGGTAACGCACAGTTCGACTATAAGTTCAAGTTCCTCGATGGCCTTCGTGCCAACTTGAACCTCGGTCTCGATTTCTCTACCACCTCTGGTTGGACCGTCTCTGATCCTGGGAGTGAGGTGTCTTACCACAATAAGGTTGAGAACGGAACAGGTGCTTGGGAGAAATACACCCAGCTGCGCCGTGACCAGACATTGGAGTTCTACCTGGCATACGCCAAGGAGCTGAAGCAGATTTACAGCCGCTTCGACATCCTCGCCGGTTACAGCTGGCAGCACTTCTACAACAAGACCACCAGCGACAAGAAAGCCAACGATGGATCAGAAGCAAGACTGTATGGCGATCCAACACTCTTCAAGACCGAAAGCTATCTGATTTCATTCTACGGCCGTCTGAACTACACGCTCTTGGACCGTTACCTCCTCACCTTCACACTGCGTGATGATGGTACCTCTCGTTTCCAGAACAACAAGTGGGGTGTCTTCCCCTCTGCAGCACTCGCATGGCGTGTCAACGAGGAGTCATTCCTGAAGAATGTCGATTGGCTCTCTAACCTGAAGCTCCGTCTCGGCTGGGGTATTACCGGTCAGCAGAACATCGGTCAGGGCGACTATCCCTCTATCCCGACTTATCACACCAATCAGGCTGGTTCTCTCTATCAGTTTGGCAACAGCGTCATCACCCCAATCACACCGAGAGGTTATGCTGCTGAGATCAAGTGGGAGGAAACCACAACCTATAACATCGGTTTGGACTTCGGTTTCGCCAATAACCGCATCAACGGTAGCGTCGACGTCTACCAGCGTAAGACCAAAGACCTTCTGAACGAAGTACCTGTGGCTTCTGGTACCAACCTGACCAACTACCTGCTGATGAACGTAGGTGATATGGAGAACAAAGGTATCGAGGTTGCCTTGAACTTCGTACCTATCGAGAAGAAGGATCTCCACTGGGAATTTGGTGTGAACCTTGCATATAATAAGAATAAGATTACCCGTCTGACAGCCAGCGACGATCCCAGCTACCTCGGTGTAGAGACTGGTGGAATCTCTGGCGGTGTCGGTAACCACATACAGATCCATCAGGTGGGCAACCCGATGAGTTCATTCTTCGTATTCCAGCAGGTATACGACGAGGCTGGCAAACCATTGGAGGGTGTCTATGTAGACCGTAACCGCGATGGCCAGATCACTGACGATGACCGTTATATTTATTACAAGCCCGATGCTGACGTGAATATCGGTTTCAACACGGAGGTAAGCTACAAGAAGTGGACGCTCTCTGCATCACTCCGTTCAAGCTTGGGCAACTATGTCTACAACAACATCGCCTCTAATACGGAGATGAAGGCCGACATGTGGACCAACAGCTTTATCTGTAACCGTGTATCAACTGCGCCTTACACGAACTTCAACCAGGCTCAGTACCGCAGCGACTACTATGTGCAGAACGCTTCTTACCTGAAGCTCGATAAGGTGACGCTGGCTTACAACATCACAGACTGGGTACGCGTGAACTTCACCGCTCAGAACATCTTCACCATCACCAATTACGACGGTGTGGATCCTGAAGTCGGTAATGGTATCGACAACAACATGTACCCCCGCCCACGCAACTTCATCTTAGGTGCTAGCTTTAACTTTTAATTTATAGGAGGACAAGAATATGAAATTCAACATAAAGAAAAACGGAATTTATAGTTTTGCCTTTGCTACCGCCGTGTCGCTGACAGCATGTACGGGTGATCTCAACGTGACCCCTATCGACCCCAACCTCGACACCCCGGAGAATGTGCTCACTAGCACAGAGGCATACAATCAGATGCTGGCAAAGTGCTATTCGGGTCTGTCAGTAAGTTCACCCGACGGTGATAGCGGCGATCCCGATATTAAAGGTATCGACGGTGGTTTCGGTCAGTATCTGCGCGCCCTGTTCAACCTGCAGGAGCTGCCTACCGACGAAGCAGTCATCGGCTGGAACGACCAGACACTGAGAGACCTTCACGGACTGCAGTGGACATCCAGTGACGTTTTCGTCAGCGCTTGCTACAGCCGTGTATTCTATCAGATTTCTCTCTGTAATGAGGTGATTCGTCAGATTGATGCCGCTGGCAGTAACGATGCCCTCATGCAGCAGTATCGTGCAGAGGCTCGTGCCATCCGTGGTCTGAGCTATCTCCACGCCATTGATCTGTTCGGCAATGTACCTTTCACCGATGAGACCTCTGCTGTGGGTGGTGGTGCACCTCAACAGATGAGTCGTTCTGAGCTCTTCAACTGGCTCTCGAAGGATATGGAGGAGACAGCTGATCTGCTGCCGGCAAATCCTGAGAAATATCGCGCCGGCAAGGGTCTATGCTATATGATTCTGGCCAAGCTCTATCTGAATGCAGCTGTCTATACTGGCACAGCCAACTATCAGAAGTGTGCCGAGTACTGCCAGAAGGTAATCGACCTGGGCTATCAGCTGGAGTCTGCTGAAGACTACTGGAAGCTCTTCTGTGCCGACAACGACCAGATGCTGGGCACAGGCCACGAGATTATCTTCAGCGTCTATCAGGATCACATCAACACACAGGCATACGGTGGTACTACTTATATCATCAATGCTGAAGTTGGCGGTAAAATGGATTATTTAGCCTACGGTCTTGGCGGTAGCGGCTGGGGCGGTCTTCGCGTAACCCCGCAGTTCGTCGACAAGTTCGAGAGCGCAGACCAGCGTGCAAAGTTCTTCACCGACGGCCAGTCAAAGGAGATTATCGATATCGGCGACTTCTTCAGCGGCTATGCTTTCACGAAGTTCACCAACCTGAAGGCCGACGGCAGCATCCTGTCCGATGCCAACTCCTTCCCCGATACTGACTTCCCCGTATTCCGTCTGGGTGATGTCTACCTGATGATGGCTGAGTGTGAAGTTGTAGGTGGCGTAAGCTGTGGCGGTGTTGAGAAGTTCAATGCCATCCGTACCCGTGCCGGTGTCAGTGCCATTGCAAGCCCCTCTAAGATGGATATCCTCAACGAACGTGCCCGTGAGCTGGCTTGGGAGTGCCATCGCCGCTCTGACCTCGTTCGCTTCGGCCTCCTCACCTCTGGTGACTACCTCTGGGCTCACAAGGGCATGAACAGCAATGTGGGTACACCGCATGCTGTCGACAGCAAGTACAACTTGTTCCCCTTGGCATCAAGCGACGTGACTTCAAACACCAACTTGGTGCAGAATCCTGGTTATTAATTCTTTAGTCGGATCTATAAAAAAGAAAAGAGATTATGAAAACAAGATATTTTAGTAGCGTGTTGTTTGCCGCTTTCGCCATGCTGTTCGCAGCCTGCGACTCCGATCGCGACGACAACCCCACCCTCGGTCCGAATCACACAGCTACTGAGTTTGTGCTGAATACATCGGCCGTGGCTGACCAATACATCCAGCTCACGCCGGACAATACGGTGAACCTCACCTGGACACAGCCCAACTACGGCGTAAATACCGTTGTCAACTACAAGGTACAGGTAGGACTGGTAGAGAATGGTAACACCAAGTGGAGTGATTTCCTGGAAACAGGCTTCACTTCCTGCAATGTGAACATCAGCAGCGAAGAGATTGCCAAGGCTATCTGTAAGCTCGACGGCTTTGCTACTGAGGACGACTATGTAGATATGGGATTCCGTGAGATTGCCATGCGTGTGGCTGCCAACATCCAGACCACCAGCTCACAGGTGATCGAGGGTACACAAATCCTCTCCAATGCTGTTTCTTTCAATCACATGGCCGCTTACTGCATGGTACCAAGCAAGGGTACGCTGTGGGTGATCGGTTCTTGCTGTGGCTGGCCTGAGCCTTCACAGGGCAACAAGCAGACACTCGTCGACGGTGGCTGGTTCATCGAAGAGACAGAGATTGGCAGCAACGTATTCAAGGGTGTCGTAGACATGCCTGAGGGCGATCTGACCTTCCGCTTCTATGCCAAGCTGACCGGCTGGGATGGTGGTGACTCTTATGGATTCAAGGTTGAAGACGAGGCTACCGAGATTACACTGACCGATGGTGCATATTCTGGTAAGGGTATGACTGGTAAGGGCTCATGGTTCATTGCCGGATTCCCCGGTGGCAAGATGGAACTTACCGTCGACAGGAACAACAATACCGTCACATTCCAACTGCAATAGAATGATCGTTTAATCAAATGAATAAGAAGATGAAAAAGATTAGTTTATATATCATGGCTCTGCTCAGCACTGGACTCGTATCCTGTAACCAGGATTTCGAGACCATCTTCAGCCCGCAGACCAACCCGCAGGAGAGCCTACTCCAGGCTAGCGATGTCACTGTGGCCAACAATACGCCTGCTGTCATCAATCTTGCTGAATATTTCACTGAAGATGGTATTGCAAAGGCAATTCCCATTGGTGCTGCTTCCGTGAAGGAAGGCGCCATGCCCGCCAACACCATCCTGAAGGCTGAAGTAGAATTCTCCAAGGATGCCGACTTCGGTAATTCAATTGTACTCGATGCCAACAGTCTCGATGGTTCTAGCGACATCTCTGTATCTGCATCACTGCTGCAGGATGCCTACTTCAATGAGATTACCCGCAATCCAGCAACCACCGACCTGTATATCCGCACGGTTCTCTATACCGTTACTGGAGGTACATCTGATGCTATCGTAGGCAAGCCCGGTGAGAACTACTATGCTGAGAGCAAAGTGCAGTTCACCCCGCTAAACAAGGTACAGATTTCTCCGGCATATTATATCATTGGCGGTCCTAACGACTGGGCTGGCTCGGCTGCTGAGAAGCCCATCAAATTCAACCACAGTGGTGCCGATGTCTACGAGGATCCTATCTTTACGGTTGTATTCGATGCTGCTGCCGAGGGTGACACCTGGTTTGCTATCGGTGACGACGAGGCTTGCGACGCTATCGGAGCCGGTGACTGGACCAAACTGTTCGGTATCGTAGGCGGTGACAGCCAGGCTAAGGAAGGTCGTCTCGACTACCGTTACAACCTGGGTGCCGACAACTCGTTCTGCGTACCTGCCGGAGCCAAGAAGATCAAGGTAACCATCGACATGATGAGCTACACCTTCAAGGTAGAGCCCGTAAGCATTGCTGATGCCTACTACCTCATCGGTGGTCCTGGTGAGTGGAGCGCAGAGTCAGCCATGACCATGCAGTTCTCTCACAGTAGCGCTGACGTATTTGCCGATCCTATCTTCACCTATGTTTTCGAGGGCAATGGTGGCGAGGGCGACATGTGGTTCGCTTTCGGTGATAAGGATGCTATCGATGCAGTTGCTGCCGGCGATTGGACACAGCTGTACGGTACAACCGTAGAGAGCACTGACCTGAGCGGCGGTATCGACCGTCGTTACAACCTCGGTGGCGACCACTCATTCTGCGTCGACGGTAAGGCTAAGTTCTTCCGCTTCCAAATCAACATGGCCGAGATGACCTACTCGATTACAGCCCTGAACTTCGCTGAGTACATCTGGCAGGCAGGTAACGGTAATGGTTGGGGTAGCCCCGCTGCTCCGCTCTACGGCCCTGCAGGCGACGGTCTGTACACAGGTTACATGTATCTCGACGGTGAGTTCAAGTTCCGTAGCGGCGAGGACAACTGGGATGCTCCTGACTGGGGTATCGGTGCCGGTGGCGAGGGCACACTCGCTGAGCAGGCTGGCAACCTCAATGCTGCAGCAGGCTATTATATGGTCAATGTTGATCTCGGTGCACTCACCTACACGCTCACACCAATTACCACGATTGGCATCGTAGGTCCTGCACAGTCAGGTGGCTGGGACAGCGATACCGACATGACCTACAACACCGAGACCGGTGCTTGGGAGGCAACCATCGAACTGGCAGCCGATGAGCTGAAGTTCCGTGCTAACGACGGCTGGGACATCAATTGGGGTGGTTCGGTGGACAATCTCACTCAGGGTGGCGACAACCTGAAGATTGCTGAGGCTGGCACCTACTTCATCCAGCTCTTCGCATTCTGCGACTCTAAGGCTTATTGCAAGATCGAAAAGAAATAAGCAGGTTTCAATAATTCATCAGGCGGATCGCTTATCACAACGGTCCGCCTGATTTTATATCAACGCAATATTATACTACACCGCATTATGAAGAATCTCCTTTTATGCATCAGCATTGTGGCTGCAGTGATCTCCTGCAAGCCGGCAAAAGAAACGAAACAGACGGTATTCGAGATGCCTGCAGTAGCAGACATTGCCATGTATCAGGTGAATCCCCGTGTGTTTGCACCCGACCATTCACTCAATGCCGTCGCAGCCCGTATCGATTCCATCCGCGACCTGGGCGTCAACGTGATGTGGGTGATGCCCATCTACCCCATCGGTATCGAGAAAGGCAAGAACTCACCCTACTGCATCAGCGACTACAAGGCCATTGCCCCTGAGTTTGGTACCATCGACGACTTCAAGCACCTCGCAAAGGTCTGTCACGAGCACGGCATGGGTATCATCCTTGATTGGGTGGCTAACCACACGGCCTGGGATCATCCTTGGGTAAAGGCACATCCTGACTGGTACACTCACGATGAGAAGACCGATACCATCATCCATCCACGCCCCTGGGACTGGTACGACGTAGCCGACCTAAACTACGATAATAAGGATATGCGCGCAGCCATGATCGATGCCATGAAGTTCTGGATCGTTGAAGTAGGCATCGACGGCTTCCGTTGCGACGTGGCCGACGGTGTGCCTGCCGACTTCTGGAAGGATGCCATCAATGAACTACGCACTGCTGCCGGCAACCGCCAGATCGTGATGCTGGCTGAGGGTAAGCGTTCCGACAACTTCACCGTGGGCGGCTTCGACATGAACTACGGCTGGGACTATAAGGACGAACTGGTGAAGGTATGGAAGGGTGCTCCCGTTTCCGACCTCATTAAGGCTGATAAAGCCGAGTACGATAGTCTGCCTGCAGGCAAAGTCAAGATGCGTTTTACCACTAACCACGACCACTCCACCGAGGCCACACCCTGCCAGGAGTTCACCAACGACCGTGGTGCGATGGCTGCCTATGTAGCCACCATCTTCCCCCATGGCGGAGCCCTCATCTACGGTTCTCAGGAGGTAGGCTACCCCGACCCTATCAATTTCTTCAAGTTCGTACCCGTAGACTGGACAGCCAAGCCCGAGATCTACAAGGAATACCAGAAGCTCATCAGCCTCTATAACGACCATCCTGCCCTGCGCAAGGGTGATATGACCGCCTTCCCCGACAATGACGTACTCGTCTTTGAAAAGAAAGATGCTGCCGAACGCTTCCTCGTTGTCGCCAACCTCAGAAATGAACAGAAGACCGTCAACGTACCAGCAGATTGGATGAATCGCCAGGCTCAGGATCAGGCCACAGGCCAAAACGTCCAACTCGGCAATACCCTCACCCTCACACCGTTCCAGTATTTCATCTTAGCGTACTAAGTCCGCCCACGAAATCATTGTAAGAACAAACGAAAAAACAAAGAAATGAAGAAATACTATATATGGATGCTAGCCGTCATTCTGCTGGCATCGTGCTCCAACAACGATGACCCCGTCGTACCACAGCCGGCGGATGACGTGGAGGAGGAACTCACGAAAATGACACTGACCGAGAAAGTGGGCCAGATGTTTTATACCCGTCTGGAGTCGCTCGACACCACCTTCCATTGGAACACCTATGACGACTTGCAGGTGAATCCCATGATAGAAGTGAACACCACCATTAAGGACGTAAACTCAAAATACCCGGTAGGTGGCATCATCCTT
>JAEEGL010188120.1_pt1 | contig 18237 bp, 10 predicted proteins | sample 9134231 | NCBI WGS metagenome assembly JAEEGL01 (sample SAMN16246548, study PRJNA631951) | gut metagenome | biome: gut microbiome; feature: rumen; material: fiber-attached | host: Bos | place: Iran: Karaj | collected 2018-10 | reverse complement strand
CTTCCACCGAGCTCCAGACCCAGATCGCCGGTTGGTATGCCGACGGTACCGAGGTTGTGTTCGCCTGCGGCGGCTCCATGTTCCAGAGCGTTAAATCCGCAGCCGGTGAATATCCGGATGCCAAGATCATCGGCGTGGACGTCGACCAGTCCGGCGAATCCGAAAAGGTGATCACCTCCGCTGTGAAGGGCCTTTCCGCTTCCGTAGAGAAGGTTCTCGGCCAGTTCTACGACGGCAAATGGGATGCTGAGCTTGCGAACGTTGCTCAGAACCTGGGCGCTGCCGACGACGCGACCGGCCTTCCCACCGATACCTGGAGACTGGCGAACTTCACCGTCGATCAGTACAACGAGCTGTTTGGCAAGATCAAGAACGGCGAGATCGTTCCCAAGGACGAAGTTCCCGAGGACGTGACTGCCGGCTGGGCTCACGTAACTGTCGATCTGGAGAAATAATCCGCGTTCAAAGGGCGGGGATGGCATTGCGCCATCCCCGCTTTTTCGGAATCCGTTTATGATTAACGATTAACGATTAATGATTAACGATTAAGGTGGCGGCTGAAGCCGCATCAAAAAACGAAACCGGCTGATCCGGCGTATAAAATCGGGTAAGGGCGGAGCCCTTCCGTAATCATTAATCGTTAATCGTTAATCATTCATCAAAGAAAGCAAAGAGGTAAAAATATGGAGATAACAACGGCTTCAGCTTTGCCGGTTTCACCGCCGGAGGAAGCCCCTTACGTGATCGAAATGCGCAACATCACCAAGGTGTTTCCCGGCATTGTGGCAAACGACAACATCACCCTGCAGCTCAGGCGCGGCGAGATCCACGCGCTGCTGGGCGAAAACGGCGCGGGCAAATCCACTTTGATGAGCGTGCTGTTCGGCCTGTATCAGCCCGAGGAGGGCGAGATCTGGAAGGACGGCAAAAAGGTAACCATCAACAATCCCAACGACGCCAACGCCCTCGGCATCGGCATGGTGCACCAGCACTTCAAGCTGGTGGACGTGTTCTCGGTGCTCGATAACATCATCCTCGGCGTGGAGCCGAGCACGCTGGGCTTCCTGCGCAAAAAGGACGCCCGCAAACGCGTGATGGAGCTCTCGAAAAGCTACGGCCTCAACGTGGATCCGGACGCGCTGGTGGAGGACATCACCGTGGGTATGCAGCAGCGCACCGAGATCCTGAAGATGCTGTACCGCAACAACGAGATCCTGATCTTCGACGAGCCCACCGCTGTGCTCACCCCGCAGGAGATCACGGAGCTGATGCACATCATGAAGGGCCTCGCGGCGGAGGGCAAGTCCATTCTGTTCATCTCCCACAAGCTCAACGAGATCAAGGAGGTGGCGGACCGCTGCACCGTGCTGCGCAAGGGCAAATACGTGGGCACGGTCAACGTGGCGGACGTTACCAAAGAGGAGCTCAGCGCCATGATGGTGGGCAGAAACGTCAAGTTCGCCGTGGATAAGGACGACGCGAAGCCCGGCGAGGTCATTCTGGACGTGGAGCATCTTTCGGTGAGGAGCCGTCTGCACAAAAAGAACGCGGTCAACAACGTTTCCCTGCAGGTGCGCGCGGGCGAGATCGTGTGCGTGGCCGGCATCGACGGCAACGGCCAGAGCGAGTTCGTGGCGGCCCTCACGGGGCTGGAAAAGGCCGAGCCCGGTTCCAGAATCGTGCTCTGCGGCGAGGACGTCACCAAAAAATCCATCCGCTATAAAAATACGCACGGCGTGAGCCATATTCCGGAGGACCGGCACAAGCACGGTCTGGTGCTGGATTACACGCTGGAAGAAAATATCGTGCTGCAGCGCTACTTTGAGCCCGAATTCCAGAAGGGCGGTTTCATCCGTTTTGATAAAGTGCGCGAATACGCCGACGGGCTGATCGAAAAATTCGACGTCCGCTCCGGGCAGGGGCCCTTAACGCCCGCCCGCAGCATGTCCGGCGGCAACCAGCAAAAGGCCATCATCGCCCGCGAGCTGGACCGCGAGCATAAGCTGCTGGTGGCGGTACAGCCCACCCGCGGTCTGGACGTGGGCGCCATCGAATTCATCCACGAGCAGATCGTGGCCACGCGGGACGCGGGCAGCGCGGTGCTGCTGATCTCATTGGAGCTGGACGAGGTCATGAACCTGTCGGACCGCATCCTTGTAATGTACGAGGGCGAGATCGTGGGCGAGTTCGATCCCAAACAGACTACGGTAGAGGAGCTCGGCCTGTATATGGCGGGCGCCAAACGGCAGACAAAAGCGGAAGGAGGCAACGAAAATGCGTAACAAAGCGGCCACGGCGGAAAAGGTTCCCTTTTCCCGCAAACCCGCGGTGCAGTCGGTCATCGCGTCGCTCATCTGTATTCTCGGCGGCCTGCTGGTCGGCTTTCTCGTGCTGCTGGGCATGGCCATATTCAGCAAGGATATTCCGGTCTCGGAGGCCTTCAGGGGCATCCTGATCGTGCTCTCGGGCCCCGGCGCCGCCGGCAACCCCAAGGATATCCTCTTTACCTGCGGCAACATGCTGTTTACCGCTACGCCGCTCATCATGACGGGCCTTTCCGTGGCCCTCGCCTTCAAAACCGGTCTGTTCAACATCGGCGCGCCCGGGCAGTACCTGATGGGCGCCATGGGCAGCCTGCTGGTGGCGCTCAGCATTCCCCAGGGCAGTATGCCCGCGTGGGTGATCTGGACGCTGGCGTTCCTTACGGGCACGGTGCTGGGCGTGATCTGGGGCGCCATTCCCGGCTTCTTCAAGGCCAAGTTCAACGTAAACGAGGTCATCGTTTGCATCCTTACCAACTGGATCGCCGCCAACGTGGTGAGCTGGGTATTCTACGCCACGCAGGCAAAGTTCGTGAACTTTGCCGAAACCAAAACCAATTTCATCCGCAAAACGATATCCAACGGCGTTTCCACCGCCACCTTCGGGCTGGATAAGCTCTTCGCGGGCTCCTATCTGGACGTCAGTATCCTGCTGGCCGTGGGCATCGCCGTCGCGCTCTATATCATGCTCAACAAAACCACCTTCGGGTACGAGCTCCGGGCCTGCGGCTACAACCGCAACGCCAGCAAATACGCGGGCATGAACGAAAAACGCAACATTATGCTTTCCATGGCCATTGCCGGCGGGCTTGCCGCCTGCGGCGCTGCGCTGTGGTGCCTCAACGGGCAGCAGGACTTCAAGTGGAACACCTATCAGGCCCTGCCCGCCGTGGGCTTCAACGGCATCCCGGCGGCGCTGCTGGCCAGCAACAACCCCGTGGGCGTCATCTTCTCCGCGCTGTTCTTGCGGTATATCGATACCGGCGGCTCCTATCTGCCGGGCGAGACCGCCTTCAACGAATACGTTTCGCAGCTCATCATTGCCGTGATCATCTATTTCGCGGGCTTCTCGAAATTCATTAAGGATTTCCTCACCAAACGCAGCGCTAAAAGGAAACCGCTGCCGCCCAAGGCTCCCGAAAGGCTCGATCCCGATCCCGTTCCCGAAACCGCACAGCCCGCCGAAATTGACGCGGGCGGAAAGGAAGGTGAAGCGCAATGATCTTTCTGCTTCAGAAAACGCTGATATTCGCCATTCCGCTGCTCATCGTGGCGCTGGCCGGTATGTTCGCCGAGCGCAGCGGTATCATCAACATCGCGCTGGACGGCATTATGATCTTCGGCGCCTTCGCCGGCGCCATCGCGGCGTTCACGCTGCGGCAGAACACCTTCTTTGTGGATCACATGCAGCTGCTCTTCGTCGTCTGCCTTCTGATCGCGGCCGTCAGCGGCGCGGCGTTCTCGCTGCTCCTATCGTTCTCAGCCATCAACTTAAAGGCGGATCAGACCATCGGCGGCACGGCGCTGAACCTTCTTGCTCCCGCCGTCACGCTGTTCATCACCAAGGTGCTCTTCAATAAAGATAAGCTCGAAATGGAGACCGCCGTGGATTCCACGGGCAAGAGCCGCGATTTCGGTTACGCGCTGCTCAACGGCGATCTGGGCGCGGCCGGGCAGGTGCTGTTCGATAAGGCCTATATCTCCACCTTTATCGCCGTGGCGGTGTTCATCCTGCTCTCCGTGTGGATCTACAAGACCAAAACGGGTCTGCGCCTTCGTTCCTGCGGCGAGCATCCGCAGGCGGCGGCCAGCGTGGGCATCAACGTGATGCAAATGCGGTATCTCGGCACCACCATCTCCGGCGCGCTGGCGGGCTTCGGCGGTTACGCCTACGTGGCCACCGTGGCCAACGGCACCGCGGAGGGCACCGTGGCGGGCATGGGCTTTTTAGCTCTGGCCATTATGATCTTCGGCAACTGGAAGCCCATCGGCATCGCGCTGGGCAGCCTGCTGTTCGGTTTCCTCAAATGCCTTGCCGTTACCTACAACAAGAGCCTCATCCAGCCGCTGGAAGCGCACGCGTGGATGCAGAACCTGCTGGCGAACAACGAGGGCTTCAAGGCGTTTTACGAGGCCATCTTCAAAAACATGTATTTCTACAACCTCATCCCCTTCGTAACGGTGCTCGTCGTGCTTGCCTTTACCAGCAAACGCTCCCGCGCCCCGAAGGCGGAAGGCATACCCTACGATAAGGGCGCAAGATAAGCAGCGGGCAGCAGGTAGCGGGTAGCGGATTAACGATTAACGGATTAACGATTAACGATTAATGATTAATGATTCGTTTCGTCATTGTCTGCATCCCCCATCCCCCATCCCCCATCCCCCATCCCCCATCCCCCATCCCCCATCCCGCGCCGCAGGCGCACTGTTACATTTCAATGATTTGAACGGAGCAAAAATGACACCTTACGAAATCATCCAAAAAAAGCGCGACGGCGGCGAAATGACCGAGGAGGAGCTGCGGTTCTTCCTCGGCGGCTGCCTTTCGGGCGACGTGAAGGACTATCAGGCGGCGGCGTTCCTGATGGCGGTATTTTTCCGCGGCATGACGGACGAGGAGACCTACCGGCTCACCAAGGTGATGATCGAATCGGGCGATACCGTGGATCTCTCCGCCTTCGGCCATCTTTCCGCCGATAAGCACTCCACCGGCGGCGTGGGCGATAAAACCACGCTCATCGTGGCTCCCATCGCGGCAAGCGAGGGACTGAAGCTCGCCAAAATGAGCGGCCGCGGCCTCGGCCACACCGGCGGCACCGTGGATAAGCTCGAATCCATCCCCGGTTACCGCACCGAGCTTTCGGTGACGGAATTTCTGGCGCAGGCCGAAAAGGCGGGCATCGCCGTGGTGGGCGCAAACAAGGCGCTGGTGCCCGCGGATAAGTATCTCTACGCCCTGCGGGACGTGACCGCCACGGTGGACAGCATCCCGCTGATCGCCTCCTCCATTATGAGCAAAAAGCTGGCGGCGGGGGCCAAAAACATCGTGCTGGACGTAAAATTCGGCAGCGGCGCGTTTATGAAAACGGCGCCGGAGGCCGAGGTGCTGGCGCGCAAGATGATCGGCATCGGCAAGCGCTTCGGGCGCAATATGGCCGCCGTGATCAGCAATATGGACCGGCCTCTGGGCGAGGCCGTGGGCAACGCGCTGGAGCTTTCGGAGGCCGTGGACGTGCTGCGCGGCTATAAGGGCGGCGATATCAGGGAAGTCAGCCTTGTGCTCGCTTCCGAACTGATCGCGCTCGCAAAGGGACTCACGCCCGAGGAGGCGTATGCCCGCGCCGTTGACGCGCTGGACAGCGGCCGCGCCTACAAGCAGATGCAAACGTGGATCGCGGCGCAGGGCGGCGACGTTTCCGTGCTGGAGAAGAATACATCCACCGTTTCCCGGGAAGAGCCGCAGCAGCTGTTCACAAGCCCGCGTACAGGGTATATCTCACATATGGATACGGAAAAGATCGGCCTTGTCAGCACCATGCTGGGGGCGGGCCGCCGCAGAAAAGAGGACGTGCTCGATATGGATGCCGGCCTTATGATCTTGAAAAAGACCGGCGATCACGTAAAGGTAGGGGAGCCGATGTTCGCCCTGTTTTCCAAAACTGCAAATCTGTACGAGGCCGCGCAGGCGTATCTGGACGCGATCACGTTTTCGGACGAAGCCCCGGCGGAGGAACCGCTCATCTATAAGATTATCAGATAAATCGGAACGGGCGGCGGGGCGATGGAGCGCGGTTTATTGCCTTAATCAAATGAGGAATGAGAAATGAGGAATGAGGAATTATCGGTGGCGGCTAAAGCCGCATTTTAACGATGATACCGGCGGTTTCTCCTTTTTGAAATCAGGTATGGGCGGAGCCCGTCCTTCATTCCTCATTCCTCATTCCTAATTCCTAATTCCTAATTTAACGTTTAATTCCAATTCGTTTCATCCAATCTTTACTGCAAGAGGAAGATTTATGGAAAGCCTGATCATCGGCGTGGCCGGGGGCTCCGGCAGCGGCAAAAGCACGCTCACGCGCCTGTTAAAAGAGAAGTTCGGCGCCGCCGTCACCGTGATGAACCACGATGATTATTATAAAGCGCAGGACGAGGTGCCCTTCGAGGAGCGCTGCAAGCGCAATTACGACCATCCGGACGCCTTCGATACCGATCTGCTGATCGCCCACCTCAAAGCGCTGAAGGCCGGGCAGCCCATCGAATGCCCGGTGTACGATTATTCGCAGCATAACCGTTCCAAAGAGACGCGCATCGTGGACCCCGCGCCGGTGATTTTAGTGGACGGCATCCTGATCCTCGAAAATAAGGAGCTCAGGGAGCTGTTCGATATCAAGATTTTCGTGGATACGGACGCGGACGTGCGCGTGCTGCGCCGCATCGTGCGCGATACCAAGGAGCGGGGCCGCTCGCTGGATTCCGTGATCAACCAGTATCTGAACACGGTCAAGCCCATGCACGAGGCGTTCGTAGAGCCCAGCAAAAAGTACGCGGATATCATCGTGCCCGCCGGCGGGCGCAACCCCGTAGTGCTGAAAATGATCGAAAACCGCCTTACGGAGCATATCGGCGGCGGTCCTGCGAATTGATCCAACATATTTCAGGAGGATGATCCTATGGCAAATACCGCCATCCTGCCGCCTGTGATCCGGGTGTTCCTTTCTTCCACCTTTGCGGATATGCAGAACGAGCGGAATTATTTCAACGCCGTCCTTCAGCCCAAGCTGCGCGCCATGTGCGAGGCGCGCGGCGTATCTTTTTTCAGCGTGGATCTGCGCTGGGGCATTACGAAGGAGGAGCAGATCGACGGCAAGGTGCTGCCGATCTGCCTGAGCGAGATCGATAAGTGCCGGCCGTATTTTATCGGTATCCTCGGCAAGCGCTACGGCAGCGTGGTGCACGAGATCACCGAAAACATGTGCAAGGCCATTCCGTGGCTCGCGGGCAAAGAGGGCAAAAGCATTACGGAGCTGGAAATGCTCTACGGCGTGCTGGACGCCCCCAAGGACGCGCAAACGCCCAACTGCGCGTTCTATCTGCGCGATCCGGCGCTTTCGGATGCCTTTTATCCCCAGCCGGAGCCCGAGCCCGCGGCGCTGACGCGGCTGAAGGAAACGATCGCGGCCGATCCGGCGGTACCCTCGGAGGTCTACCGCTCGCTGGAGGAATTCGGCGGGTTTATCCTGCGGGATTTCGCCGCGTGGCTGGATGGGCAGTATCCGGCGGCTTCCGTAGCCGTGGACGCCAGAAAACGCTGGTACAACGCGGAATTCCGCCGCAATTATATCGACCAGCCGGAGATGCGCTCCTTTCTGGACTATTATCTGGCGCACGACCGCAGGCCTCTGATGCTTTGCGGCGACGGCAAGCGCGGCAAAACCGCCTTCCTCACCAACTGGGCGCTGGATCGGGAACGCTGCGTGCTGGTCAACTGCCGTTCGGATGCCGCCTTCAGCTACTGGCCCTCCGTGGCTATGGAGATCGTGCGCGGTATCCGTGCGCTGCTGCCCGATACGCCGATGCCGGAGTTCGATGCGAAGGCCTCTCTGCTGTTCGGATTGTTCGGCAAGGGGATGTTCTCTTCCGCCGCGGGGGAGAACGCCGCCGGTGGTTCCCTCTATTTCGTCACGGACGGGGAGCGCGCTTCCTTCCGTGAGGGCTTCGTGCGGTGGATGGCCTCGCTTGCGCCTGAATTGCCCGTGGATATCGTGATCAACGATCTGGAAACGCTGGACGACGGCGAAGCGCGGCTGCTCACGTGGCTGCCCGCGGTGCTGCCCGAGAACGTGCGCCTCATCTGCTCCTGCAGCGATGAAGAGCTCGTATATAACGCCGAAACGCTCGGCTGGAACAAAAAAGAAATGCCGCTGTTTCCGGCGGCGGGAGCGGAGGCCTATCTCTCCGCATACCTCAGGGACTTCGGCAAAAGCCTGAGCCCGGCGCAGAAGGCGGACGTGCTCCGTTCTCCGCTGGCGGGCTACCCGGGGTATCTGAAATATATCGTGCAGTTTCTCAACGGCTTCGGCAGCTTTTCTCTTCTGCCGGAGCTGACCGCCGCCGTCGGCGGCATCGGGGAAATGACGCGCATGTACGGTTATTCCTACGGTTACCTGATCGCGGAGTTCACCGAAGAGGAGCGCGCGCTGTTCCTGCGGCTGCTCACGCTGTTACGGTGCAACGCGGACGCCCTTCTGGAGCAGGATTATTATTCTCTGCTTTCCGGGGAAACGCCGGTCTCGGCGCTGTCGTGGTCCCGCTTCCGTACGGTGCTGGAGCAGCTGGACGTGGTACGGGGCGAATACTGGAAGATCGGCGATCCGGATCTGAACCGCTTTATCGATACCATGGCGCCCGATCTCCCTTCCGCCCAGCTGGCCCTCGGCCGCTTTTACCTGCGGCGTCTCAGAGAGGAGAACTCTCTTTCCCGCATCGAATCGATCCGCCGGGGCACCGAAAACGCGAAATTCGCGCTGCGGCACCTGAAGGCCGCGGGCGATCCCGGGGCGCTTCTGGAGGGGCTTACGGACGACCGGGTGCTGTTTTATCTGTGCAAGATCGATTGGCACATCGTGCGCGGCGGTTGGATGCATCTGGTGCTGTATTCCGATCTCGACGTGCCCGGGCTCATCCGCCGCGCCTATGATGCGCATACCGTGGCCGAGGAGGACGGCGCCGCCATCCGCCGGCGGCTTGCGGGGCTGCTGCCGGATCTGGAATACCGCGACAGCGGGTACCGGTTTACCGATGTGTTCGGGCAGGAGATCGAAGGCGAGCTCCATATGCACCGGGATTCCGATTATTCCCCCGCGTTCGTGCGGGTGCTCGAGCAGATCCTGCAGCTGAAGGAGGCGCGTCAGCATTCGCTTCTGATCCGGGCGGCGGCCGCCGCGCTGAAGGACCATCCCGAGTTTACGGACCGGGAAAAAACGGTCCTGCTCACCAACAAGGCAAATTCCGAGATCGTGCTGCGTCTGCTGCGTGACAGCCGCGAGACCTGCGCCGAAACCTATTTTTCCGCGATCCGTACGGCGGATCTCACCCTGATCACCGACGCGCTGATGCTTTACGGCCACGCCACGTATATTTCGGAGCGGCCCGCCGAGGCGCGCGTGATCCTGCAGCGCACCAAACGGTTTGCCTCGCTCACCGGCGATCTGCGCACCTATCTTTCCGCCTCCAACGCGGAGGGCATGTGCTGTTACCGTATGGAGAAATTCGACGATTCCATGGAGCTTCTGCGCCTTTGCGCGGATACGTGGAAAAAGGTGGGCAACCTGCGGGAGCACGCCGCCAGCGTTCTGAATATCTGCAATCTGTATTATCTGAAGGGGGATCTGCCGGAGGCGATCCGCATTGCCGAGGAAACGCTGGAAGCGCTGCGGGCTTCCTCCTCCGAAAACGCCCGGCGGCTGATCCCGGCCTTTCTGGGCAATATCGGCAGATACCGGCTGGAAAACGGCGATCCCGCGGGGGAGGAGATCCTGCTGCGCCTGATCGAAGAGGCCGAAGGCACGCCGGGCGCCGAGGATCCCGTCAACGCCAGAGTCTCCCTCGGCATGTATTACGAGAACAAGGGCCTGAATATGAAGGCGGCGGAGCAGTTCGAAAGAATGGCGCGCTACCATTTCGACCGGCGCGAATACGCCGAGACCCTTACCGTCCTCAAACGGCTGTTCGCCTGCCTGAAGCGGGGCTTATACGAAAAGCGGTACGAGGAGCTCTACGCCGTGTGGGAAGCCGCGTTTTCAAAGATCCCCAACGGAACGGCGCTCTTCCGGGAGCAGCTGTTCGACGCCGCCGCGGATCCCGTACGTACCGTGGGCTTGCAGGAGCAGCTCGTGGTGGCGCGCGCGGAGGGCGACGGGCAGAAGGAGGCCCTGCTTCTGCTGGAGCTGGCAAAGCAGCAGGCCGAGGCCGATCCCGAAGCGGCGCTGGACTATCTGAAGGAGGCCGCCGCGGTCTACCGGCGGATGGGCGATATGGAAAGCTGCGCCGAAGCGGCGCTGGACGGCGTGCGGGCGCTGATGCGTACGCCCCCGCCGGATCCGCCGGATCTGATGTATTTCCAGAGGCTGCTGCCGGCGGAGGAAGCGTCCCTCGTCGGCGACTGGCAGGTGCTGCAGGGGCTCTCCGAGGGGCTCGCCCCGGATTATCCGGAGGAGGCGTGCGAGGAATACCGTGAGCTGGCCGAAGCGGTGCTGGCCTCCGGCTGCCGCAGAGTGCTGGTCTGCGTGCTCGCGCAGCAGCTGCAGTGGGTGCTGGCCTGCTGCGGCGCCGAAACCGTAAAGGCGCTGTACGATACCGCCGAAGAAACGCCCTTTACGAAGTCCGTGCTGCGGGGCGCAATTTATAGAGTGAATACCGAATGCTTTTCGGACTGCAACGAGCTGCGCTCAAAGTACACGGGCCCGCGCGCGGAACGGCTGATCCGCAAAACGGAAAACCTGATCCTGATGCTCGAGGCCGGGGAATTTTCGGATGCGCCCGCCGTGGCGGGCAATATCGCCCTCATCTTCCGCAGAAGAAAGGATAAAGAAAAGACCCTGCGCTACCATAAGCTCTCCATGGAGCTGTTTCAGGCGGCCGGCAAGGATCACGATTGCCTCATCGAAATGCTGAATCTCGCCTCCGCGTACCGGATGTTCGATATGCTGCCGGAATCGGTCGCGCAGCTGCGGGAAGGGCTGCGGAAGGCGCACGAAGTGGGCGATACCGTTCTCGAGGGGGCGCTGGCCGGAAATCTGGCGGGCCTTCTGGTGGAGTACCCGGAGCTCGCTTCTTCGGAGGAGGAGATTTTGGAGCTGTTCCGCACCGAGGAACGCATCTTCTTTGAGGCGCACGAATACCGCGATTACGCCATCTCGCTGCACAATCAGCTGAAATACCTGTTCGGCAGGCCCCAGCCGGATCTTGCGCTGATCCGGGAGAAGCTGGACGCCGCCACCGCCTGCGCCGGCGAGCATCATTTTACGGATATCATGAGCAGCCTGCAGCGCATGGAGCAGCTGCTGCAGCAGATGAAGGACGGCGGCAAAGGCCTGAACCGGAGCATAAAGACGGAGAACGGCCGGAGCGCCGCCGGGGAAAGGACGGCCGCCGGTCCGGATACCGCGCCGGACGCGGACCTTATAAAGAAGCTGCGCGCGATTTTGAACGGTCAGAACGCCGCCCCGCCGCAGGAAACCGAGTCCCCCGAAGCCGTTCTTACGCGGCTGGTGGAGGCGCACGGCGGGTACCGCATCGAGCGGTGGGACAGCAAAACGTCAGCCTCCGTGCGCGCGCTCTGCCTCCCGCGCGAAGAAACGCCGGGCATGCGCGTCAGTCTTTATCTTACGCTGGCGCGTGCGCAGTCGGCGGAGCGCTTCCATATGGCGGTGCTGTACGTGATGCAGCCCGCGGCGCGCGCGGAAAACGCCGAAGAGCTCATGCGGCGCTATACCGAATGGTGGAACGGCACCGATGGCCTCTACCGGCTGGAGCTCCAGAAAAAGGATCTTTCCGTTGTGGCCTCCTGCACCTTCCGGGAGCAGACGGCGCCGGAGCTTATGAAATCGCTCGGCCGCATCGCAAGGCTCTGCGCCGCGGACGCTCTGAACCTCTCCCTTGCCGCCTCCGGCACGGACGACCCTGAGCGCTTCCGCCGCACGAAGCAGAACGCGGCGGAAGAAACCGGGTGAGCATCGCTCACCGGCAGCATGGCCGACAGTTTCCACGCCAACGGCGCGATCATCTCAACACTCAAAACGCAACACGCAGCACTGAAAAAAGGACGGCTCCCGCCGTCCTTTTCGTATGCACAAACATTCGCATTTTATCATATCCGTGCGCCGTTTGCAAATTTCAGTTTATGGGGCTATCGGCGGTTTCAATTTGCGATATATCGCCTTACGGCGATGCGATATATTTGCTTCGCAAAAGCGATATACGCTTCGCTCCGTTCGCGCGCGATATGATATGCATTCCTTGTCACGTGCCGCAGGCACATATCGCGCCGAAGGTATATCGCTTCCCGGAGGGATATATCGCGCATTCCGGCAGGAATGCATATCGCTGTCGCGCTTTCAGCGCGACAAATTCCAATTTCTCCTTGCAACCTCCCTCCGTTTTTGTTATACTGAAACCAAGAAACAAAAGGGGGCATCCGCATGAAATTTGCAGTTCTGTCCGATACGCACTATATATCCGAAGAAATGCTCTACGGGGAGCAGCCGAAGGCCGTGCTGCGCAAGGCCGTCAACCTGACCGTGCTGCGGCAGCTGAAAGAGCGGGACGACATCGATACCGTGCTCATCACCGGGGATCTGACGGATGCCGGGGACGAGGCGAGCCACCGGGAGTTCAGCGCCCTGCTGGCCGATTTGAAGGCGTCCGGCAAAAAGGTGTACGTGCTCACCGCCACGCACGATTTCCATTTCAGCCGCGCGTGGGTGATGAAATACGGCTGGCCCGTGAAATACAAGGCCGCGCCGTGGAACCGCCCGTGGTTCGACCCGGACGAATGCGATTATACCGCGCTCGTGAAAGAGGAATCCCTCGGCCTGTTCGAGGCGGGCCAGCGCCCGCCGCTGATGCGCGTGTGCAATGCGGACGAGCTTTGGGAGATCTACCGCGATTTCGGCCGCGATCAGGCCTTTTCGGTGTGCGAGTCCGCGTGGAGCTACGCGGTGAAGCTGGATGAAAAAACCTGGTGCCTGATGCTCAACAACAACTTCCGCGACGTGGACGCGAACTTCGATTTCAGCCCCACCTATTCGCCCGCGTGCTTCGCGTGGATCGAAGAGATCGTAAAAAAGGCCAAAGCGGAAGGCGTCTTCGTGTTCGCCTGCACGCACCACCCGCTGGTCCCTCCCGTACCGGCATATAAGCTGGGCGGCACCACGCGCAATATGCGCAATTCCACGGTGGCGCATACGCTGGCGGACCTCGGCATACCGCTGGTGTTCAGCGGGCACACGCATTTTGCCAATATCGTGTTCGGCTCGTCGGACGCGGGTAAGCTCATCTGCAACGTCACCACGCCCGCCATCAGCTTTCTGCCGCCGGTATACCGCATCGCGGAGCTGGACGGCCCCGCGGGCACGCTGAAGCTCACGAACGCCGAGATCACGGCGGCGGACGGCTGCCCCGTGGCGGAAAAAACGCTGAAGGAGCATTATATCAATGAGTTCATCGCCGAGCAGCGCGCCTCCATGGAGCGCCTGCCCGCGGGCCTCGGCAAGGTGGTGCTGGGCATGAAGGTAAAGCATTTTTACCCGCTCGTGGCCGCCGCCGGCAGGCTGACGCGCGCCGAGTACGAAAGCATCAAAGAAAAAAAGATCTTCGATATCATCATGGACTGCGCCATCAACATGCAGTGCGGCGACGGGCAGTACACGCCCGATACGCCGGTGTATAAATTCATGATGGGCCTGTGCGCGGTGGCGGACAGCGTGATCGCCGCCCAGCCCTTCTTCGGCCTCGAAAAGCGCCTGCAGGGCTATACCACGGCGCAGATCGTGGAGCCCATGCTGTTCAAAAACGGCGTGCCGGACAACAACGCCTGCTTCCGGTTCGACCGTGTTCCTTCCCCCACGGCGGTCACCCCGGTGTTCACCAGCCGCGCGGGCGACGTGCTGATGGCGCTCTTAAGCGTGTTCGCGCTGCTCATTTCCCCCGCCTCCCCGGCCCTCACCGCCCTTGCCATCCCGGCGCTCACGCTCCTGAAAAAGAATAAGCTGAAGAAGCAGCCGCCGAGACCGGAACGGTATTGAGGGCTGTGTCGGGCTTCGCCCGACAGCGATATGAATTCCTGCGGAATTCGCGATATATTCCTGCGGAATGCGATATACCTGCGGTGCGATATGTCCCTTTGGGACGAGAACAGGAATTCATATCATATCGCAAACGAACGAAGTGAAGGGTATATCGCATTTGCGTAGCAAATATATCGCGCCGCAAAGCGGCATATCGCTTATTTCTCTTACACGTCAAATTCGGCATTTATATACCGGGCACAGAATCAATCATTAATCGTTAATCGTTAATTATTAATTTTCAATTTTTAATTTTTAATTTTCAATTTTCAATTGTTTCCCGGAGGTTCCCATGAAACCCATTCTCTGTCCCAGCCTGATGTGCGCCGATCTCGGGCGGCTCAATGAAGAGGTGCGCGCGCTGGATTCGGCGGGCGCGGATATATTCCACTGCGATATCATGGACGGCGTTTTCGTGCCCAATATCACCTTAGGGCTGCCGGACATGTGCGCCGTGCGCAAAGCCACCGAAAAGAAGGTGGACTGCCATCTGATGATCGCGGACCCGGCCGAAAAGGTCAGCTGGTTTACGCAGGCGGGCGCGGATATCGTCTACGTCCATCCGGAATCGGGCGGCGATACGGCGGAGGCCCTGCGGCGCATCCGGGCGGCGGGCGCGGCCCCCGGCATCGCGATAAATCCCGAAACGGAGCCCGAAAGCGTCCTTTCGCTGCTGCCGCTGTGCGATTACGTGATCACGATGACGGTGCATCCCGGGTTCGCGGGGCAGAAGTTTATTCCCGAAACGCGCGAAAAGGCGATCCGCCTTGCCCGTATGAAGAGGGATTTCGGTTTTACGCTGATGATCGACGGCGCCTGCAGCCCCGCCGTGATCGCGGACCTCTTCGCCGAAGGCGCGGACGGCTTCGTCCTCGGCACCAGCGCATTGTTCGGGAAAGGGGAGTACGCGCAGGTGCTGGCGGAGCTGCATACACAGAAATGATTGGTTCAAATTTCAGTTTGTCGCGGAGTTTGCTGTTACGTTGGTAGCGCGGCTCCGTGAGCCGCCCCGCCGCTGCGCGGCGGTGAGGAAATGACCATTCTAAAATGATTTTCGGATAAAAAGCAAACAATTTACAGCACAAACCAGTATATCGTCTGCCGCCGTACGGCGGGAAAATATTCAAATGCGGGGAACCGGCGCCTGAGGGCGCCGGGGCGGCTCACGGAGCCGCGCTACCCGATGTAACCGCCAACGGCGCGATAAATCCCAATTTAACAAAAAAGGAGTTCCCTATGAAAACGCTGGTCTTCGGTTCCTGCAACCTCGATTATACCTATCAGGTGCCGCGGATCGTCTCCTCCGGGGAGACGCTGCCGGTGCGCGCCGTGTCGCTGAATCCGGGCGGCAAGGGCGTCAACCAATCCGTCGCGCTGAAAAAGGCGGGGCTGGACGTCTGGTTCGCGGGCTGCCGCGGCGCGGACGGCGCGGCTCTGACCGCGGTGCTGCGGGAGAACGGCGTGGATACGTCCTTTCTGCGCACGGTGGATACCCCCTCCGGCGCGGCCTATATTCAGGTGACGGATACCGGCGAAAACGCCATTCTGCTGTACCACGGCGCGAACTATGCCGTCACAAGGGCGCAGATCGACGAAACGCTCGCGGCTTTTGAACCCGGCGATCTGCTTGTGATGCAGAACGAGATCAGCGAGCTTGATTATCTCATTGAGGAAGGCTGCCGCCGCGGCCTGCGCCTCGTGCTCAATCCCTCGCCCTTTGAAGAGAACATGCGCGCTATCGATTATTCCCGGCTCTTTCTCGTGTTCATCAACGAGGTGGAGTTCGCGGGCCTCGCCGCGGGCAGGGACTTGGACGCCTTTATTAATGATATGCGCGCTTCCTGCCCCGATACCCGCTGGGTGATCACGCTGGGCGGAGAGGGGAGCCTCTACTTTGATAAAGAGGTATTCCTCCGTCAGCCCGCCTTCCCCGTGAACGCGGTGGATACCACCTGCGCCGGGGATACCTTTACCGGCTTCTTCACCGCGGCGCTCACCCGGGGCGAGGAGCTCGGGACCTGTCTGCGGCAGGCTTCCGCAGCCAGCGCCGTCACCGTTTCGCGCGTCGGCGCGGCAGGGGTCATTCCGACGAAAGAGGAAATGATGGAGAGGCTGAATGAGTAACAGCGTTCAAATTTCAGTTTATCGCGGAGTTTTCTGTTACGTCGGTAGCGCGGGGCCGTGCCCCGCCCCGGCGCTGAAAGCGCCGGTAATCAGCATTGTTAATATACCGCCGCAAAGCGGCGGGGCGGCTCAAGGAGCCGCGCTACTACTGCCTATTGCCTAATGCCTTTGAAATTTTTCGTAACGAGCGAAAAATTTCTTTTTTTTAATTTCGCTTTAGCTTCGCTCCTTACAATGTCCTCAGAAAACAAAAGCGCCCCCTGTAAGGGCGCGAAAAGGAGCGAACAGAAATGATGAACGAAAATCAAACCAACTACACTTACGAAAATCCCTACGATACCTATTATACCCCCGTGCAGCCCGAACCGGCCCGGCAGGAAAAGAAAAAGAAGAGCCATACCGGCATAAAGCTGGCGGCGCTGGCGCTCGTGTTCTCGCTGATCGGCGGCATGATCGGCGCGGCCATCACCAACGGGAGCAAAACCGCCTCCGGCAGCACCACGTCGCTCACCGAGAGCACGCGCACCCCCGTCACCGTGGACGTCTCCTACGTGCCCGGCCAAAAGGAAATGACGGCCGCCGAGGTCTACGCGGCCAACGTAAACGCCACCGTGGGCATTACCACCTCCATTGTGAGCACCAATTTCTTCGGTTATCAGACCAGCTCCGCCGCGGCGGGCTCCGGCTTCATCGTCACGGCGGACGGCTATATCGTCACCAATTACCACGTGGTAGAGGACAGCACCTCCATTCAGGTCACCACCTACGCGGGCGATACCTACGACGCAACGCTGGTGGGCTATGACGAATCCAACGACCTTGCCGTGCTCAAGATCGACGCCGCGGGCCTTTCCACCGTGGTGTTCGGCGATTCGGACGCCCTCAGCGTGGGCGACGACGTGATCGCCATCGGCAATCCTCTGGGCGAGCTGACCTTCTCCCTTACCAAGGGTACCGTGAGCGCTCTCAACCGTGAGGTCACCCTCTCTTCCGACGTCACCATGAACCTGATCCAGACCGACGCGGCCATCAACTCCGGCAACTCCGGCGGCGCGCTGTTCAATATGTACGGCGAGGTGGTAGGCATCACCAACGCCAAGTATTCCTCCTCCGGCTCCTCCGGTGAAGCCAGCATCGATAACATCGGCTTCGCCATCCCGATCAGCGACGTAGAGAGCATTATCAAAAGCATCATCGAAAAAGGCTATTACGCCAAGCCCTATATCGGCGTGTATCTGAGCGAATCCGAGGAGGGCGTCTCCGTTTACAGCGTAGTGGAGGACGGCCCCGCGGCGGCTGCGGGCCTCAAGACCGGCGACGTGATCACGGCCGCCAACGGCAAAGAGATCGCGAAAGCCTCCGACCTGAGCGCCCTTGTGGGCGATATGACCCCGGGCGACGCGCTCACCCTCACCGTTCTGCGTGACGGCGAAACCTCAGAGATCGCCCTTACCGTGGGCGAAAAGCAGCAGTCCGCCCAGACTGCAGAGGAAAGCAATCAGCAAACCCAGCCCGGCTACGGCAACGGCAACGGCTACGGCTACGGTTCCGACGGCAGCTCCGGCTACGGCTTCCCCTTCGGTTTCTCCGGCCAGCCGGACAGAGGCTAATGCGGAATGAGGAATTTGCGGGACAGGAAACTGTTCCGCTTTTTTGTGTGTTATATAAAATTACGGTTTATCCGGGTAATTAAAAATGAATAATTAAAAATAAAAAATGATTGAAGGGCTCTGCCCTTACCCGATTATAGAAGGCGAAATCATAGTGATTGCTGTTTTAATGCGGCGACAGCCGCCACCTTAATTTTTGCCTCTTCACGGAAAGTTGGGGGATTTTGTGCTTCGCACTTAGGAGGGCTGACGGCCCCCGTCCCTCTCCGGCGGCTTTGCCGCCACCTCCCCCGCACCGCGGGGGAGTCTTCCCCGGCGAGGGTTTCCCTAAAACCT
>JAEEGL015787478.1_pt1 | contig 18239 bp, 14 predicted proteins | sample 9134231 | NCBI WGS metagenome assembly JAEEGL01 (sample SAMN16246548, study PRJNA631951) | gut metagenome | biome: gut microbiome; feature: rumen; material: fiber-attached | host: Bos | place: Iran: Karaj | collected 2018-10 | reverse complement strand
TGCCGTCGTGATCGACGTGGGCATCAACCGCGGTGCGGACGGAAAACTCTGCGGAGACGTCGATTTCGCATCCGCGGAACCGGTCGCATCCTGGATTACCCCCGTTCCCGGAGGCGTCGGCCCCATGACCATCGCGATGCTGATGAAAAACACCATCGCCTGTTTCCTGGGCCGGCAGGAGTAATTTTTTTTGTACCTTTGCGGCTGGATATGCTGAATCTGTTAACGCAAAGAGATACCGCCGGGGCCATTTTCATCCTGGCCATCGTCATAGCCTCGGGCTTGTTCCTGGGAAAGTTCAAAGTCAAGGGAATCTCCCTCGGAAGCACCTGGATCCTGTTCATGGGCATCCTTCTGGGCCATTTCGGCCTCAGGATCAACCCCGTGATGCTCTCCTTCATCAAAGACTTCGGACTCATCCTCTTCGTATTCGCCATCGGGCTACAGGTGGGGCCGGGTTTCTTCCATTCCTTCCGGAAGGACGGCCTGCCCATGAACCTGCTGGCGCTCGGCCTGGTACTGCTCGCTTTCCTTACCACTTTCGTCATCCATACGCTCAGCGGCGAGAACCTGGGCATCATGACCGGCATCATGTCGGGCGCCGTCACCAATACGCCGGGCCTCGGTGCCGCTCAGCAGGCCCTCAGCTCTGCCGCTTCCGCCTCAGCTGAAGTAGGCGCTGCCGCCACCGGGATCGCATCGGCCTACGCCGTTGCCTATCCCCTGGGCGTGCTGGGCGCCATCGCCGTCCTGCTTTTGTCGAAGACCCTTTTCAAAGTGGACCTACAGAAAGAGGATGTTTCGAAAGGCAAGGACGACGAGGGCAGCGCATACCGTCTGGCATGCAAGGTGGAGAATCCGGCCCTGTTCGGGAAATCGGTCCACGACATCATGGGCGACGACAACGCCGACCATCTTGTGATCGCGCGCATGAGGCGGGGCGACAAGGTCTTCTTCCCCGACCTCTACATGCCCTTGCAGGAAGGCGATATGCTGCTCATCGTCACCGACATCCAGCACAAGGAAAAGGTGCGCATCATCTTCGGGGAGGAACTTCCCGTAGACATGAAGGAATGGCGTCAGGAAGGCACCAAACTGGTAGCCGGGCGCCTTTCCATCACCAAGCCTTCCATCACGGGAAAGAGCTTGCGAAAACTAGACATCCGCCGTAAATACGGAGTCACCGTGACCCGCATCATGCGGGCGGGCGTGGACCTTCAGGCAGACGCCGACCTCATCCTGCAGGTGGGCGACAGCATCAAGGTGGTCGGTTCCGAAGAGGGCATCCAGCGCGTAGCCCATCTGGTGGGCAATGAACCCGAGTCTCTGCACAGGCCAAACCTGATTCCCATTTTCTTCGGCATCGCCCTGGGCGTTGCGCTGGGGACGCTTCCCATCCGCTTCCCGTCCATGCCGCAGCCGCTGAAACTGGGGCTCGCCGGCGGACCGCTCATAGTGGCCATCCTTCTGGGACATTTCGGTCCCAAACTGCGCATCACCACCTATACAGCCCTCAGCGCGAACCTGATGATCCGGGAGATAGGCATCTCCCTCTTCATGGCCGCCGTCGGGCTCGGAGCGGGAAAAACCTTCGTTTCCTCGCTCGTGGGAGGCGGTTACATATGGGTGCTCTACGGGGCGCTCATCACCCTGATTCCCATGTTGGCCATCGCCTTTGTGGCCCGCTGGGTCATGAAAATGGACTTCTTCAAGATTTGCGGCCTCCTTGCCGGAGGCACCACCGACCCGGCCCTGCTCTCCTTTGCCGAGCAAATGTACGGCAGCGGTCGCATCGCCGTGAATTACGCGACGGTCTATCCCCTCACCATGTTCCTCAGGGTGGTGGCCGCCCAGGTTATGATCATGATAATGCTTTGACAATATGAAAAACCGTTTGATCCTTTATTCCCTTTCCCTTGTGGCCCTTGCCGCATGCAACAGCACTCCCAAGTCGCCCTTTACCCGCAATGTGGCCGACTACGCGGTGGTGAATATCGAGGCACCCGACCTCAGCGGCATCACCGACAATGGCAAGGAAGTGCTCAACCTTTATCGCTTCGCCGCCGACGAGGTGGACGCCATCTACTGGGAACAATATTTCGGCGACAGACAGGCCCTTTTGGACGGCATCACCGACCCCGTGCAGAAGACTTTTGCCGAAATCAACTACGGTCCTTGGGACCGCACCAACGGAAAATCCTTCGTGGAAGGCTATGCCGATTGCCTTCCCGGAGCGGGTTTCTACCCCGCAGACATGACCCGGGAAGAATTCGACGCCTGGGACAATCCGCTCAAGAACAGCCCCTACACGCTCATCCGTCGCGCCGGGGACGGTTCCCTGCAAGCGGTCTGGTACCACGATGCATACAAGGCCCATATCGAAAAAATCGGGAACTACCTGAAGGCGGCTGCCGACATCACGATCAAGCCCAGTGTAGCCAAGTACCTGCTGAGCAAGGCAGATGCCCTCAGGACGGACCGCTACTACGAAAGTTCCCTTGCCTGGCTGGACATGGACGACAGCAAGATGGACCTTGTGATCGGTCCCAACGAAGCGGCCGACGACCAGCTTCTGGGCATCAAGCGCTCCTACGAGGCCTTCGTCCTTCTGAAGAACGAAGCCCGGACGCAGGAACTCATGCAGTACGTTTCCCGCATCGGGGAGTTCCAGCAGGACCTGCCCGGTGATCCGGCCTACAAGAGCTTCCAGCCCGGCGCCGGCTCCAACATCTTCTCCTGCGACGCCCTCTATTATGCAGGCAAGGCCAACGCGGGCGTGAAGGTCATCGCCCTCAACCTACCCTTCGACGCCGACGTGCAGCGGGAAAGGGGCACCCGTACCATCCTGCTCGAGAACATCATCAACGCCAAGTACAACCATATTGTCTCTCCTGCAGGTGAGATCCTCCTGGAACCCGGTTTCGCCGAGCATCTTTCACAAGACGCTTTCTTCTGGAACATCGCTTTCCGCGAAGTGGCACACGGGCTGGGCGTCAAGGAGACCGTCAATGGCAAAGCCAGCGTGGAAGAGGCCCTGGGCAGCGTAGCCCTCACCCTCGAAGAAGTGAAAGTGAATGCGGCAGGCGTGCTGCTGGTATGCAAACTCCAGGACCACTACGACATCCATCATCTCTTCAACAAGGAGGATGCCCTCACCACTTTCTTCGCCTCCCTGGTCCGTTCCGAACGCTTTGGCGAAGGATCAGCCCTGGGCCGTTCCAGCATCATCATCTACAATTACCTCGCGGAGGCCGGAGCCTTCCAGCGCAAGGCATCCGGACAGTATGCGCTCAATTACAAGAAGATGGAGGAGGCCCTTGCAGACCTTACCGCCCTGGTCCTCAAGACGCAGGCTACGGGCGACAAAGCCTTTGCCGAAGGATTTGAAGCCAGGTACGCCAAACTCAGCGAGAACTACAAGGCCGACCGCCTGAGCCTGGGTCTGGAGAAGGTACCAGCAGACATCCGCTTCAATTTCTCCAGATAAGGAAATGGATTGCAGTCTTTTTTGCGGAAGGCGCTTGCATAATCAGATTTTTTCGTACCTTTGCAATCCGCTTTTGCGAAAAGACGCAAACAGGGGCGTAGCTCAGCTGGTTTAGAGCGCTTCAGTCACATTGAAGAGGTCGTCGGTTCGAATCCGACCGTCCCTACAAGGCAGAAGGGCCAGTCTCATGACTGACCCTTCTGCCTTTCGGGTCTTAGGGGGCCCTGCCCCCTTACCCGCTCACCTCCGCTGCGCTCCGTTCGCTACCCCCGCGGCCTTTCCGCCTTTCCGTATTTTCTCGCTTCGCTCCAAAATACACGGCCCGGCCGGGCGCCTGCTGGCGCCGGTCTAAGGGGGCGCTGCCAGGCGGTCTGAGGACCGCCGTTTGAGAGGCGCCACATCTATTATGCTATCTGGTTGTCTTAGAATCGGCCGGAGGCACCGCCACCACCGAAGGAGCCGCCGCCGAAGCCGCCGAAGCCGCCTCCGAATCCGCCGCCAAAGCCACCGGACCAGCCGCCGGACCAGCCGCCGGAACTGGGACCCCTTCCGATGATGATGGGACCGCCGCCCGAGGAGTGGCCGCCTGAGCCGCCGCCGAAGCCGCCGCCTTTCTTGGCGGCATAGATGATGGCAAGGACAAAGACGAGGGTAAAGACCACAAAGACAATGAAGGCGGTGACGCCCCCAATGTCGTCGCCGCGGTCGCGCGGTTCGGAAATCTCACCGCTCGCGAGCGCCATCAGCTGGGCGCAGGCGGCTGAAACGGCAGGGAAATACTCGTCCTTTACCAGCCGCGGGCCCATGGTGTTGCGGATGATGCGCGAGGCATAGACATCGGGGATCGCCCCTTCGAGGCCCCGTCCCACCTGGATGGTCACGTCTACATAACCGTCGCTCCCGCGCGGTTTGAGGAGCAGCATCACGCCGTTGTTGCGCGAAGAACCCACGCCCCAGCGGTTGGCGAGCCGGAGCGCATATTCCGCCACCTCATAATCGCCCAGTTCGGGCACGGTCACCACGCAGATCTGGTTGGAGGTAGAATCGTCAAAGGCCACCAGCGCCTGTTCCAGCGAGTCGGCCTGCGCGGCGCTGAAGATGCCGCAGAAGTCGTTTACAAGACGTTCCGGACTGGGTTTCTCTGGAAATGGCTCCACACGCTCCCGCCCCGAAGCCAATGCCACGGGCAGCAGCAGGAAGAGCGCTGCGAGAAAACGGAGGGAACGCGACACGGAACGCTAGAACTCCACCTTGGGGGCCGTGCGGGCAGCCTCGTCGGCCGTGAAATAGCCCTTGGGCGAGAAGTGGAAGATACTGGCCACAATGTTGGCGGGGAAGCTGCGCACCTGGGCGTTGAAGCCCTTGGCTTCCTCGTTGAACACACGCCGGGCTTCGGCGATGCGGTTCTCAGTGCCTTCGAGCTGGGCCTGAAGGTCCTTGAAGTTCTCGTTCGCCTTCAGGTCGGGATACTGTTCCACCACCACAAGCAGGCGGCTGAGGGCCGAGGAGAGCTCTCCCTGAGCTTTCTGGAACTCCTGCACACCCGCCTCGGAAAGGTCGTTCGCAGAAGCCTGGGTGGCACGGCTGCGGGCGTTCACCACCGCCTCGAGCGTGGAACTCTCATGCTGGGCATAGCCCTTGACCGTGGCCACAAGATTGGGGACCAGGTCGGCGCGGCGCTGGTAGACATTTTCCACCTGACCCCAGGCGGCGTTCACGGCCTCGTCGCTTTTCACGAGACCGTTGTAGATTTTCACTCCCCAGAGCACGACGGCTCCCGCGATAATCAGGAATACAACAAAGGAAGAAAGCTTTTTCATATCGGTGGAAAGATTGATTATTTCACGCAACGGATGGTGCAGGCGAAGTCGTTCTTATCGTGCAGGCTGGTATAGAGGCCGTCACCATTGTAGTTCACATAGCGGCTCAGACCCAGGCCGCCCGAATCGTCCGCCGTCCAAAATACGGCGAACCCGCCCGTGGCGGTATAACTGAACCCGCCGTCGGTGGCGAGCGCATAGCCGGTGGGAATGCAGCAGAGGCCGCTCTCGCCCGTGATGGAGGCGGACGGACGCGCCCACATCCGCTCCCGGTTGAAAGAGGCGTCCGACATGAGGGCGGGACCCGCTCCGGGAGCCGTTTCGGGCGAGGAGACCGAGGGATCGCTGCCGTACTTGCGCCCGATGGCAATCCAGTCGGCATCGGTGGGAAGACGCCAGCCCGCCGGGCAGGGAGAGGCCGTGGTAGCTTCCGTCCAGGTGTAGTAGCGTCCGTAGATTTCGCTCATGAGCTCGGCGCCCGCATAGGGCGTGCCCAGCGTGCCGTCGCCCGCATAGGCGAGGTTGCGGAGCATCCACGAGGTTCCGTCAATATCGAGGGCGGGATACTGCTGACCGTCACGGGCATCGGTGAAGGTATAGGCCGCAGCGGGCAGATTCAGGCCCGAGAGCGAACCGGTCTCAAGGACGGGGTTCACCACATAGAAGGTCCGGGCCGCGGAGCGCTTGGCATAACCGTCGGCGAAAGCGTAATAAGTGAAGGTGAAGGTGCCGACGGTATCTTTGGATATCTCGAAATCGAACTCGGCCGTCTTGCTGAGCGGATCGGCCTCCGCACGCAGGGTCCCGGATGCGCCCGTAAGGGTTTCCTCGTAGGAGTAGCCGATCTGGTCGGGCGTGTCATCGGTACGCGAAACGCCGCCCGGGACCAGGTGGAAAACCTGTCCGTAGGCCACATACTCGGGCATATTGAAGGTAAGGGTCCCCGAAAAGGCGTTGACGGAACTCTCTTCTTCCTCTTTCTTGCAGGAGAAGCACAAAGCCGCCCCCAGGGCGAGGGTCAGCAGCGCAGTGCAGGGTCGGAATCTCATCATAGCTTCTGTGATTATGCAAATATGCGCAAAAATGAGCGAAAATCCATTAACTTTGTGCAAATACTTTGCCGAAGCTATGCTCCGTCCGCGCCTTTTCGTCCTTTTTCTCGTCTGTCTGCTCGCAAGCGCCTGCGGCCGGGGACGCTATCTCTCTTTCAAGGGGTATGCGCAGGGCGGAACCTATACCGTGAAAGTGAACGTCCGGGGGATGCATGCCAAGCCGGCCCAGATGGGCGCAGCCATCGATTCCATCCTGCGGGCGGTCGATTTTTCCCTGTCGGGCTACAACAAGGCCTCGGTCTTGAGCCGCTTCAACGCGGGTGAGAGCGTGGTGCCCGACGAACTGTTCCTCGACCTCTACGAACGTTCCTACCGTTTCTGGGAAGAGACCGGCGGAGCCCTCGACATCGCGGCGGGTCCGCTTTTCGACGCGTGGGGATTCGGCTTCACCGCAGATTCGCTGCCTTCCGCGGAACGTCTGGCGCAGGCGCGGGCCCGGTCGGGCCTGTCCCGCTGCCGGCGGGACATCCGGCAGGCCCTGGGGCCTGACGGGCGCCTGCGCCCCTCCGATCTCCTCCGGGAAGGCGAAACGGGTCACGCACCCGTGCTCAACTTCAACGCCGTGGCCCAGGGGTACAGCTGCGACCTTGTGGCCGCCTGGCTGGAGGAGCGGGGCGCGCGCGACTACCTCGTGGACATCGGGGAAATCCGCTGCGCCGGCCTCAACCCGCAGGGACGGGGCTGGAGCATAGGCATCGACCACCCCGCCGACGGCAACGACCGCCCCGGCGCGCAGCTCGACGGCATCTGGACCTCGGATGGCGGACGCTGCGGTATCGTCACTTCGGGCAATTACCGCAAGTATTATATGAAGGACGGAAAAAAGTACGCCCATACCCTCGACCCGCGCAGCGGCCTGCCCGTGCAGCACAGCCTATTGAGCGCCACGGTAACTGCCCCGGACGCCACACAGGCCGACGCCCTGGCCACCGCCTGCATGGTCTGGGGTGCGGAAACCGCCCGTTCCTACATTGAAACGCACGCGGAACTGGAAGCCTGCCTCATCTGCGCAGACTCCATCTGGACTTCTCCCGGATTCAGGAAACTATAGACGCAAGACGGCGTCGGCGTAAGAAGTCGCTGCGGGACGGTGCGTCACGCAAAGGATGGTCTTGCTGCCGTGGAAATGGGCGCTCAGGCGCTCCAGGAGCTCGAGTTCCGTATCGGCGTCGAGGGCCGAAGTAGCCTCGTCAAGCACCAGGATGCCGCCCGGACGCAGGAGCGCGCGGGCAATGGCGATCCGCTGGGCCTGGCCTTCGCTGAGCCCGCTTCCCACCTCGGCGCACACGGTATTGAGCCCCTCGGGCAGGCTCTCCACGAAATCAGCCGCGGCCAGGTGCAGGGCCTCCATCAGACGCTCGTCCGAAGCCTGCGGGTCGGCCAGCAGCAGATTGTCGCGGATGCTTCCGCTCATGAGGCTGTTCCCCTGCGGGACGTACATGAAATTGCCGCGCGTGGCGGCCGACGCCTCCGTTTCGGGTTCGTAGAGCACAACCCGCCCGGCCGTAGGCTTCAGCAGGGCCAGGATCACTTTCACGAGCGTGCTCTTCCCCGCCCCGGTAGAGCCCAGGATGGCCGTCATGCTACCGGGCTTGAAGTCGAAATCCAAGCCGGAGAACACGGGTTCGGGCTGCCCTTCGTAGCTGAAGGAAAGGCCTTCCACCCGCACACCGGGCGCCCCTTCCAGCACCACCGGCTGAATGTCGCGCTCCTGCGGGAGTTCCGACAGTTCCATGAGCCGTTCCTCGGAAGAAAGGGCCCTGATGAACGAGGGGATGTGCTGGGCGATTTCGGCCACGGGACGCTGCACCTGACCCACCAGCTGCAGGAAAGCCACCATCATACCGTAACTGACCGTACCGTTCTTGATGCCCACGATACTCCAGATGAAGGCCGCGGCGTAACCGCCCATGAAGCCGAAATTAAGGAAGGCGCGCGAGATGGACGAATAACCGAGCCGGTGGAGGGTGAGGCGGCGCACCAGCCGCTGCAGCAGGTCTACCCGGCCGATCACGGCCTCGGTGCTCCCCATGGTCTGCACCACGACCCGATGCTGGATGTGCTCCTGCATATGGGCCTGGATGCGGCTGTCTTCGTGCCGGATCTCACGGGTGATGCGCCGCATCTTCCGGAAGAAGAGCCGGCTGCCCAGTACGGCCGCGGGCATGATGAAAAGCAGGATCCAGGCCAGCGAAGGCGAAAGGACGAAGAGGAAGACGGTGGCGGCGATGAGCTGCACCACGGTCACCAGGCATTCGGGGAAGTTCACGCAGAGGAAGTCGGTCACCACGCGGATGTCCTCTTCCAGACGGTTCACGGTGTCACCGCTGTGGAAGGGATCGCGCCCGCTCCATTCGGCGTGCATCACATCGGAAAAGATCTTCGAACGCGAACGGTTCTGCTCGTCCACCACGATGCGTCCCTCCCAGTAACGGCTGAACACGCGGCAGGCGATCTGCACCAGCATCACCCCCAGGAACAGTAGGACGGAGCCGCGCAGGGGGGCGTCGATCTGCCCGGTGGCGATGTCTGTAACGCGCTTGCTGCACCACACAAAGGCGAGCGACGCGGCCACGGAAATCACCCCGTTGATGGTGCTCACCACCACTCCGGTACGCACGTGCCGGAGGGAACGCATCAGCGAACGGAAGCAGACCCGGAACGGTTTCATCCTTCAACGAGGCCGATTTCCACCCACTTGTCGGCAATGGCCTGCGCGTCGTGCAGGGCCAGCTCCTGTTCAATCCCATACTCCTTCACAAGCAGGGAAGCGAGCTCCGCCACGTCGAAGTCGCGGCCCGCCACCGCCTCCCAGAGATAGGCGGCCGACTCGTTGAGCGAGATCATCTTATTGAAATTGACCTGGTCGTAGCCCTCCCGGGTCACAATGTGCTCCCCCAGCAGGGTGCGGAGCTTGAATCCTTCTTTTATCTTCATATCAGTCTTCTTTGTATTCCTAAAAAAAAGCGGCGCAGCAGGCGGGGCAGCAAGCGCCAGAGGCGGGAACGGAAGCGGAAACAGCGGCTGTAGCAGCGGATCTTGCGCCCGCTCTTCTTCTGGATTTCGCGCACGACGCCCGCTATGTCGGCAGCCGTGCAGTGCTCCTCTCCACGCAGGTTGCCGTCGCCCCGCAGGGTCAGCTGATCCCCGCAGACCGAAACCACACGGTGCAGGACCCAATTACCGCCGCTCAGATGCGCCAGGGCGATGTCGCCCACCTGCACGGGTGTCCGGCGTTCCAGCAGCACGCTGTCGGCATCGCCTTCGATAAACGGCCTCATGCTCGCCCCCTTGGCGAGGAAAACCACACTGCGGCCTTCCGAGAGCAGGGCCGAAACCTCACCCAGCATCTGTTCGTTCGGCACGAGGACCTGTTTCATTGCAAGCCCTCCAGCACGGCCGCCGCACAGACGCGGGCCGCTTCTTCATCGGGCCGGCACTCGAGCGTAAAACAACGCGCACTAGCCAGCACCCGCTCAAACGTCGTATGCAGATTGTCCGCCATCTGCGGGTCGCTCTTGAAACCCGAACTCGAAGAGTAGAGCAGGGCGTACGATTCAAAGAGCGAGAGGGGATGGATGCGGTTTTCGGCCGCACGGCGGATCTGCACGAAGGCGCCGAGCGGCACATGCTCGTTCTTGTAACAGGGCGTCTTCCCGCTCCAGGGACTGCCGTAGACCTCCACGCCGCCGTCGGGACGCAGACGCACCACCGGATTGTCGTCGTTGAGCAGGCTGCTGCCCGGAATATGCTTGAGCCACAAGCTGCTGTGCGTGCTCTTTCCCGTGCCGCTGGGCGCGAGGAAAAGAAACGCCCGGTCGCGGCAGCGCACCACCGAGGCATGCAGTTCGAGCGTGCCTTCGGAAGCCGTCCGGAAAGCGAAGAGCAGCATGAGGGCGTTGTTGAGCGCGAACAGGGCGTCGTGCCCGTCGCGGCACAGGCAAAGCGAGGCCTGCGTGAAGGATAGGTTGCTCCGAACCTGTCCGCAGACGGGTGCGGCGGCGCAGGGCGCCACCTCAAAGAACCATCCGTTCTCCTCGCGGTAGAGCCGCACCAGCGGTTCGTCGGGGTTTTCCGCGCCGGCATAGACGGGCGCCGTGGCCGGGGCCTGCAGGGAACGCACGAGTTCCAGGGTGAATACGGACGCTCCGTCTTCCACCTCGAAAGGGGTATACTGGCCCATCGCCTCCCACAGGGGGAAGCCCTCCGGCATCTCCACGGCAAAGCGGTGACCGGCCACCCGGTAGCATTTCCGTAACATAGCACAAAGATAATGATTATTCACTCATTTTTGACTATATTTGCCTATTGAAAGAACCAAAGACTATGGATTCCACAGATAATAGCGTACAACTCGATTACAACACCGCCCGTGAGCGGCTCGCCATGCCGGAGTATGGGAGGAACGTGCTGAAGATGGTAGAAGAACTCCGCTCCATCGAAGACCGCGCGAAACGGAGCGAACAGGCCCGCGCCATCGTGCGCGTGATGGAGTTGCTCAACCCGCAGGTACATCAGCAGGAGGACTATGAGCACAAGCTCTGGGACCACCTCTACATGATTGCGGGTTTCGATCTCGACATCGACGCCCCCTACCCCGCACCCGTGCCGGAGGAATTCACCACGAGGCCCGTGCCCATCCCCATGAAGGGCAGCAAGATCAAGGCCACTCACTACGGGCGCAACATAGAGAAGATCATCGACCTGCTCTGCACCGAGCCGGAAGGCGAGGTCAAGACCGCCATGATCCGTTCCCTGGCCTCCTACATGCGCCAGCAGTACCTCATCTGGAACAAGGACAGCGTGGCCGACGAGACCATCTTCTCCGACATCGAGAAGCTTTCCGACTACCGCCTCAAGGTGCCCGAGGGGCTGAGTCTCGACAAAGTGTCGGCCGACGCCAGCTTCGCCCGCCCGGGCATGAACCAAGGCGCTCCCGGCGCCCAGCGCACCCGGAGCCAGAACCGACGTTTCAACCGCCGCAACGGCAAGAAGAGATAAGATGAAAGCGTTCGGGTTCCTCAACTTCTGGAAGAACTGGGACGAGGGCGAGCGTGCCGCCGCCGTCAAGATCTGCGGACTCTGCATCGCCGCCTTCACCCTGTTCATCCTCATCGCCTCCCTCTCCTACCTGTTCCACTGGCAGCAGGACATGAGCCTGTTGCAGGATCCCTCGCTCGCCGACCGCACACAGGACGTGGGCAACGCCGCCGGCAAACTGGGCTACCGCACCGGTCGCCTGCTGGTGGGCGAACTCTTCGGCCTGGGCAGTTTCGCCCTGCTGGTCTTCCTGGGTGCCGTGAGCGTACGCATCCTGCTGCGCAAATGGCCCTGGTCGCTGTTAAAAACGGCCCTTCTCGCCATTACCGGCGCCTTCACCGCTTCGCTCCTCCTTGCCTGCGCGGGTTCGCTCGCGGGCCTCGGTCAGTTGTTCGGCGGAGGGCTCGGCGGCGCCTGCGGCGCGCAGATCGTCTCTACGCTCATGAACCTGCTCGGCACCCCCGTCACCATCGTCGTGGTGCTGCTCTGCCTGGCCGTATGGCTCTTCTTCTGCAGCCGTCGCTTCACCCGCTGGATGGCCGGGCTGGGAGAAAAGGACGGTAAGGACAATGCTGACGATGCGGAAACCGCCGAAACCGCAGCGGAACCGGAGTTCGAACCCGAACCGGAACCCATCGAAGTGCCGGAACCCGAGCCCGAACCCGTTCCCGTCCCCGAACCGGAGCCCCGGCCCGTGGAGCCCGCGGACGGCGAGGAACCGGAGCCGGGGGAAGAGGGCGGCCTCACCATCGAACGCGACGACGAGACGCTCAACGTGGAGAACGCGGAGCAGCTGCCCCGCATCGACAACCGCCTCGACCCGCCGGACGGCCTGCCCGATTACGAATTCCCCTCCATCGACCTGCTGGAGAGCTATGCTTCCGGCCGGCATGAGGTGTCGACCGAGGAACTCACGCGCAACAACAACAAGATCCGCGCGGCCCTCAAGAACTACCGCATCGAAGTGGTGGACGTGCGGGCCATCGTGGGTCCCACCGTCACCCTCTACAAGGTCTATCCGGCCGCCGGCGTGAAGATCGCCGACATCCGGAAACTCCAGGAAGACATCGCCCTTTCGCTCAACGCACGGGGCGTGCGCGTGGTGACGCTCAGCGACTCGGTGGGCATCGAGGTGGCCAACGACAAACCCTCCATCGTGCCGCTCAAGGCCCTGCTCAACGACGAGGCCTTCCGGGAAAGCAACTACGAGATGCCGGTCGCCATCGGCTACACCATCACGCAGAAGGTGAAGGTGTTCGACCTGGCCGATGCCCCCCACCTGCTGGTTGCGGGCGCCACCCGTCAGGGCAAGTCGGTGGGACTCAATGTCATCATCGCCTCGCTCCTCTACCGCAAGCACCCGTCGGAGCTCAAGTTCGTGTTCATCGATCCCAAGATGGTGGAGTTCTCTTCCTACGCCAAGTTGCTGAAGCATTACCTCGCGGTGATGCCCGACGCCGTCTCCGACGAGGACGAGCGCAGCAACGCCATCGTGAAGAAGGCCAAGGACGCCGACACCATCCTGCGTTCGCTCTGCGTGGAGATGGAGGCCCGCTACGAACTCATGAGCAAGGCCGAGGTCAACAAGATCACGCTCTACAACGACAAATATCAGGACCGCAAGCTGCTCCCCTCGCACGGGCACAGATACCTTCCCTATCTGGTCATCATCGTGGACGAATACGCCGATCTCACCATGACGGTGGGCGCCTCGCCCGAGACGAAAGCGGCCAGCCGGAGCATCTTCAACTCCATCATGCGCCTGGCGCAGAAGGGACGCGCCGCCGGCCTGCACCTCATCCTCGCCACCCAGCGTCCGAGCGTGGACGTGATTCCGGGCGTGCTTAAGGGCAACCTGCCCATGCGCATCGCTTTCCGCACCGCCTCCCGCGTGGACTCCATGACCATCCTCGACGCCCCGGGCGCCGAGAAACTCATCGGCAACGGCGATATGCTGCTGTCGGCGGGCATCGACATCGAGCGCATCCAGTGCGGTTTCGTGAGCGGAAAGGAGACCGATGCCATCAACTCCTTCATCGCCGCCCAGGACGGCTATCGCAAGAGCTACAACACGCCCTACTACCTGCCTTCCATCTCGGAATCCGGCGGAGAGGGCGGCAGCATCGACATGAGCGACCTCGACGACCGTTTCATCGAGGCCGCCAAACTGGTGGTCACCACCCAGCGCGGGTCCACGTCGGACCTGCAGCGCAAGATGGGCATGGGCTATGCCAAGGCCGGGCGGGTGATGGACCAGCTGGAGGGTGCCGGTATCGTGGGGCCCCAGGAGGGCAGCAAGCCGCGCGCCGTGCTGGTGGCCGATCTCGATGAGCTGCAGACCATCCTCGATAAGTTTTCGCGATGAGCGCACGACGTCGCATACTTCTGCTGATTGCCTTCCTTGGGACAGCCAGCCTTCCGGCCCTGCCCCTGGGCGGCTTTTTATACAGGGGAGATGCCGTCCAGGGGCAGGGGCCGGAGGCTGCGAGCACAGTGGCGGCAGAGCCCCAAAGCGACGTCGTCGCCCAGATACTGGAGCGGATGGAGAAGGCGCGGGTGCAGTTCGACTACCGTTTCGAGACCGAGGGTAACGTGCCCCTGAAGGGCAGCGGACACGCCGTGCTGGAGGGCAAGTGCTACCGCGTGGAGGGCAACGGACTCGTTATCTGCTGCGACGGCACCACCCGCTGGACTTCCGATCCCAAGGCCCGCGAGGTCTACGTTGAAAACACGGGGCGCGAGGACGCCCTGCTGGAGCGGCCAGAGGAGTTTCTCCGCTCGGTCCGGGGCCTGCGTTACGACGGCCGTTCGCTCTCCGGCACGCTGGAACGTCCCGGCGAGGGCGTCAGCATCCGCTGTTACCTCGACAACATCGTGACCGAACCCGCCGCGCGCAATGCGGCTCCCCAATACAGGCTCGACACCGCCGCCCTGGGTAAGGACTGGATAGTCACCGACCTGCGATGACGCCCTTTCTCAAACAGGTTGCAGCGCATTATTTTCCGGCCGAAGACCCTGGTTCCCTGTGTTTCATCTTCCCCGGAAAGCGTTCGGTGCGCTTTTTCCGGCAGCATCTGTCGGAAGTGGTAAAAGCGGGCGGAAAGCCCGTGGTGGCCCCGGCCACCCTCACCATGAGCGACTTCTTCTACCGCCTCACCGGGGCCCGCAAGACCGACCGCGTGCAGCTTCTCACCCTGCTCTACGACTGCTACCGCGTGCTCAATCCCCAGGCCGAACGGCTCGACGACTTCATCTACTGGGGCTCGGTCCTTCTGGGCGATTTCGACGACATGGACAAATACCTCGTCGACGCCCGGAAACTCCTCACCAACGTGTCCGATTTCAAGGGCATCCAGGACAGCTACGGCTATCTCACGCCCACGCAGGAGGAGGCCGTGCGTCGCTTCGTGGCGCATTTCCACAAGAAAGACGGTCCCGACACGGGGAAAACCGACTACAAACAGCGTTTCCTGAACATCTGGCAGCTGCTGCTTCCCCTCTACGAGTCGTTCCGCGAACGGCTGCGCGCCGAAGACCGTTCCTACGAAGGCATGGTCTACCGCGACCTGGCCGAACGCCTCTCGGAAACCCCCGCCGTAGACCTGCTTGACGAGCGCTTTCCCGATAGCCGGAAGTTCGTCTTCGTGGGCCTGAACGCCCTGAACGAGTGCGAGAAAAAGGTCCTGCGCAAGATGCGCGATGCGGGCCTTGCGGAATTCTGCTGGGATTTCTCCAGCGAAGAGATCCGCGACCCCAGGGGCAAGGCGTCGTGGTTCCTGCGCGAGAACGTGGAAGCGTTCCCTCAGGCCTTCAGGCCCGACCCGGAAGGGCTCCAGCGCCCCCAGATCAAGGTCCTGAACGTTCCCTCTTCGGTGGGTCAGGCAGCCAGGCTGCCCCGGATCCTTCGCGAACTGGGCGCCCACGGCATCGAGACCGCCATCGTCCTGCCCGACGAGCAGCTGCTCCTGCCCGTGCTGAACAGCATCCCCGAAGAGATCGGGGAACTGAACGTGACCATGGGCTACCCCATGGCAGGCAGTGAGTTCGCCCTCTTCTTCGACGCCCTTACGGCCCTACAGGCACACATCCGCCGGCGCGACGACGGCATCTGGTTCTACCATCGCCAGGTCTGGAGCCTCTTCTCCAACAGCCTCTTCAAACTGCTCTGTACCGACGCCGGGAAAGAGCGGGTGCAGCAGCTGCGCAAGGCCGCACATTATTATATGGAAGCCGCTGAGTTTGCGGGCGATCAGCTTCTCGAACTCGTTTTCCGTCCGGCCGACGACCCGGCTGCGTACCTGCGCGAACTGCTCGAATTCATGGGACGGAGCCTCAGCGCCCTGGAAGGAGTGACGGTGGAACGGGAATTCACCCTTTTCGCCTACAAGACCGTGATCCGGCTGCAGGACCTCCGGCTCGAACTCCTGCCCGGGGGCTGGCTGCGCCTTTTCAATTCGCTGCTCGCAACGGCCAGCGTCCCCTTCAAGGGAGAACCGCTCAAAGGTCTGCAGATCATGGGCCCGCTCGAGACGCGCGCGCTCGATTTCGAGAACCTGGTCATCCTCTCCTGCAACGAGGGCATCTTCCCGCACCGGAGCGTGGCCGCCTCGTTCATCCCGCCCGAACTCCGAAAGGGCTTCGGCCTCCCCACCTACGAGTATCAAGATGCCGTCTGGGCCTACTATTTCTACCGGGCCATCCAGCGTGCCGGCACGGTCTGGCTGGTCTGCGACACCCGCACCGAATTCAACCGCAGCGGCGAGGAAAGCCGCTACATCAAGCAGCTCGAGCTGCATTACGGCTTCCCCGTGCAGCGCTTCACCGCCCAGGCGCCCCTGCGTCAGGGAGGCGCCGAGGGCGAGATTCCCAAAACCGATGAAGACGTCCGCATCATCCAGGGCAGGGCCCTCTCCCCCACCTCCCTGCAGTGCTACCTCGCCTGCCCGGCGCAGTTCTACTACCGCTATGTGCGGCGCCTCGCGCCCGAAGACGAGGTGAGCGAATCGCTCGATGCGGGCGAACTGGGCGACGCTCTCCACTACACCATGCAACAGCTCTACGACGGCAGAGGACGAATCACGCGCGAAGACCTCGACGCCCTGCTGCGCGACCGCGACCGCATCCGCCGGATGGTGGAAGAGCGCATCCGCACGCAGATGCACTGCTTCGAGATATCGGGCCACAACCTCATCTACCGCGACCTCATCTGTTCCTATGTGGAGCAGATCCTGCGGCGCGACCGGGAGCTGCTGAAACCGGGCAGCGCCATCCGCATCCTTGGGCTGGAGCGGGAAGGGCACGTCAAGGTGGACGGCTTCCACATCAAGGGCAAGATCGACCGGCTCGACAGCCTGGGCGAGGGCGAAGTGCGCGTGGTAGACTACAAGACCGGGCGCGTCTCCGACGAAGAGTATCTCATTGACGACGACAACGCCGAGGCCGTGGTGGAAGCCCTTTTCGGCAAAGACAACGACAAACGGCCCAAGATCGCCCTCCAACTCTACATCTACGACCTCATCGCCCGCAGCTTTGAGGAAACCCGCGGCAAGGTCCTGGTGAATTCGCTCTACCAGACCGGACGTCTTTTCGTGCAGGAAGTGCAGGGCGCGCAAGAAAATGCGAGGTTCTGCGCCCTCATGAAAGAACGGCTCTCCGGGCTGCTCGCGGAACTGTCCGACCCGTCCGTCCCCTTCCGGAGGACCGCCGAAAACGACAAGACCTGCGAATGGTGTGACTTTAAAACCCTCTGCGGAAGATGATCAGGATTCTCAAGGCATCCGCCGGTTCGGGCAAGACCTACCGCCTCGCGCAGACCTATCTGAATCTGCTGCGGGAGCGCTATGCCTACCGGCACATCCTGGCGGTCACCTTCACCAACAAGGCCACGGCCGAGATGAAGGAGCGGATCCTGCGGGAGCTGGCCAGGAAGGCCAAAGTCGACGCCGGGGCCCGCGAGATGCTCATCGACATCCTGCACGACTACAGCGCCTTCTCGGTGAGCACCATCGACCGTTTCTTCCAGCAGGCGCTGCGGGCCTTCTCGCGGGAGCTGGGCCATTTCTCGGCCTACCAGATCGAACTCAAGCGCGAACTCCTGCTCGACGAGGCCATGGACCGCATCCTCGACTCGCTCAGCGAAGACCAGACCGACATCCTGAACTGGATGCGCCGCTACGTGTCGGATTGCCTCGCCCAGGGCATTCCGGTACGGCTCGATGCCGAGCTGCACGAAATGGGACGGCGCCTGGGCCAGGAAGAATTCCGCGAACGGGCCGAGCGTCTGGGCATCGACCGCCGGCAGACCTTCTCCAAAGAGCGTCTCGCCGCCCTCAGGGAAGAATGCGACCGGATTGTCGCGCGTTTCGAGGAGGAATTCCCGAAAGCGGCGAACGAAGTGCTCCCCAGCCTCAGCGAGGCGCAGAAAAAATACATCGCACCCTATCTGGCGCCGCCCGAAAAGGGCCGGCACTTCGGGTCCATCACGCAGAAAAGGCTGGTCGACGCCATAGAAGGAAGCCGCTTCGGAACGCTCTACGAAAAGGAGTTCCCCGCCTATCGGACCGCCCTGCTGCTGCGCGACATGAGTTTCAGCCTGGGCCTCGCCGGCGAATTCTTCAAGGAGCTCGACGCCCTCCTGCAGGAAAAGAACGTGATGAGCCTCGACGACTCCAACACCCTGCTGCGCGACATCATCGACGGTTCCGACGCCCCCTTCATCTACGAGAAACTGGGCGTGCGCTACGAGCATTTCCTGCTCGACGAATTCCAGGACACCGCCCG
>JAEEGL015141557.1_pt1 | contig 18239 bp, 17 predicted proteins | sample 9134231 | NCBI WGS metagenome assembly JAEEGL01 (sample SAMN16246548, study PRJNA631951) | gut metagenome | biome: gut microbiome; feature: rumen; material: fiber-attached | host: Bos | place: Iran: Karaj | collected 2018-10 | reverse complement strand
TCCGCCACGCAGCTGTTTGATACGCTGTTCCCCAAGAACCCATCTGACAGCGTCTGCGACGTTGCTCTTTCCGGATCCGTTGGGGCCAACAATTCCTGTTATTCCATTATGAAAATCGAATTTAATCTTATTAGCAAAAGACTTAAAACCGTGGATCTCAATACTTTTTAAATACATTACTGTCTATTCTTTAAAACAAGAACGGCCTTGTATGCTGCATTCTGCTCGGCAGCCTTCTTGGTCTTTCCTGTCCCCTCTCCCATATTCCTGTCTCCAACAAAAACGCGGACCTCAAATATTTTATCATGTTCAGGCCCACTTTCGCCACATATTTCATACCTGACTGCGCCTAAATTTTCTCCCTGGGCAATCTCCTGAAGGAGCGATTTGCTGTCCACAAACATCTGGACTGCATCTATATTTGAGAGCACATAGGTGTCTATGAAGCGCTTTGACTCCTCAATTCCTCCGTCCAGGAAAAGAGCCCCTATAACCGCCTCCATTACATCGGCAATGATTGACTCCTTATTTCTTCCTCCGGTGGCCTCTTCGCCCTTTCCAAACTGGATGTACTCCCTGAGCTTAAGAGCCTCAGCATCGTATGCCAGGGCTCCCTCGCACACCAGAGTTGCTCTCATTTTGGACATCTCGCCTTCCTTCTTTTCAGGAAAAGACCTGAAGAGAAAAGCACTGGATATCATTTCCAGAACCGCGTCTCCCAAAAACTCCAGTCTCTCATAATCCGGGCGCTTGTTGATCTTCTGTTCATTGACAAATGAGCTGTGGGTAAAGGCCTGGTAGATAAGAGCCTTGTCCCTGAATGTATAGCCTATTGTTTTTTCAAATTTTGTAATATCAGCTTCTGATAACATGTTTACTCCAATATTAAATAAGAGGCAGTAGTATGTCTACTGCCTCATCGATTCTTATTTATCTGCGATAGCGCTCTTTAAAAGTTCTACAGCCTCTCCTACAGTAGTGATATTCTCGGTTTTCTCAGGATCGATCTGAACGTCGAACTCGTCCTCCAGGCCCATGATGATCTGGAAAAGATCCAGTGAATCTGCTCCAAGATCCTCTGTGAATGTAGTCTCAGGTGTGATCTCCTCGGGATCAACATTAAGTACATTGGCAATAACTTCTTTCATCTTCTCAAATTCCATAACAATTCTCCTGTCTTTTAAATAATTTGTTCTTTATTCAGATATCTTGGCACTGATCTTTTCACTGATCTTCTGCTGGGTGAAGGTCACGCACTGTAAGATTGAATTCTTGACCTCTATATCGTTGGCACTGCCGTGGGTCTTAACTACAAGGCCCTTGAGTCCCAGCATAGGTGCTCCGCCATATTTGTCCATGCTGTAGTCAGCCAGGGACTTCTTGAGATCGTTCTTGATGAGCAGGGCTCCGATCTTGGTCTTAAGATTGCTCATTAGGCCTTTTTTGATGACGTGCATCATTGATTTTGCAACGCCCTCATACATCTTGAGGATAACATTGCCGGTAAAAGCTTCACAGACAATAATGTCTGCTCCACCGGCCGGAATATCTCTGGCCTCTATACTGCCGATGAAGTTGATGTCTGGGCAGTTCTTAAGCAGCGGGAAAGTCTCTTTTACCAGGGCATTGCCCTTCTCCTCCTCTGCGCCGATGTTAACGATGGCAACAGTAGGATTCTTGACTCCCATGATGTTCTCCATATAAACAGTTCCCATCTTGGCGAACTGTACAAGATGTGCTGATCTTGCATCCACGTTAGCACCACAGTCAATGAGAAGTGAATTGCCCTTCTCTGTAGGGATAAGGGGTGCAAGAGGTGCTCTGTCTACACCCTTGAGCCTTCCTACTATTACCTGTCCTCCTACAAGTGTAGCACCTGTGCTGCCTGCTGATACATAGGCATCTGCCTCACCGTGGGCCACCATGTACATGGCCTTAACAATTGAGGAATCCTTCTTTTTGCGGATAGCCATTACAGGCGGCTCCGCCATCTCAATGATCTCGGTTGCATCTACAACCTCGATCCTCTCTTTATCATATTCGTATTTGGAGAGCTCCGCGTTTACCTCTTCCTGTTTCCCCACCAGAAAGACCTTGAGGCTCCCACACTCTTTGACGGCATCTACTGCTCCCTTGACTGTAACAAAGGGTGCGTCGTCACCGCCCATTGCGTCCACCGCAACTCTGACAAGTTCAGACATACCTGTCCTCCCGAATTTATTTTTCTAAAGTAATATAGTACATAAGTCTTATACAAAAATCAAGGCTTTCTGACATAAGCCAGAAAGCCCGTTTTTTGCACTTAAAATGAAGTTTGGTATTAATTATGCCTCAACTTCGACAATGCTCTTCTTGTTGTAGTAGCCGCACTTCTTGCAAGCCATGTGAGGCTGCATAAGAGCACCGCAGTGACTGCACTTAACCAAAGTAGGAGCTGTCATTTTCCAGTTAGCTCTTCTCTGATCTCTGTGTCCCTTTGATGATTTATTCTTTGGGCAGATTGACATAAGTAACACCTCCTTACCGTATCCGTATAAGAAACTGCAGATTAATAGCAGTTATTTACGTTTTATCATTAGCATACTTTGATATTTTACCTATAGGTGAACCATTTGTCAACATCTTTTTTTACATTCATATCAGACGCATCATCCAACGCCTCATCGACATCAAACCAATAGTCGAAATTAAATCAAAGCTCAGCATAACACTGCTTTATTATGTCGTCAGGTCTTTCTTTTCCCGAAAACTCAGCCTTAAATCTTTCCGAATCATAGTAGTCCTTAATTCCTCTCCCATCCAGACCAGCTGTTTTTACATATTCTATATCTGTAATCCTAACAAAATGAGAAGACATATCCTTGAGTTTCTTAGCCTCTTTAAGCAATTAAACGCAGGTTGTGAAGGCAAAAATTGAAAATATAGACTAAATCAACATTTTTCAACCAATTTAGTCACCTTTAGAGAACTATTTGAGTTAAGAGAGTGACTAAGGACAACAACAATTCATCTTTTAGTCACTCTCATTCTCCAAAATGAAGTGATTTCATGGAAATTTGTGACTAAATCAATTTTTTTATGGATTCTTAGCCACCTTTTTGATTTTTCGCTTTAAAACTGTCGCTGCAAGCGCTAATGCAATTGATGCTCATTTCAAAAATATTCTATATATTAATTTATACAGACAGAAATCTTGCAAATATTGAAGTAATCATGTATCATTTCAATATCGCTATCAGTCTTGTACGAACAGTCTTGTACAATTTATTATGAGGTTTAAAGATGAAAGAACTAAACTCCTGTAAAGAAGCAATGTCACAGAGTATCGAGAACAAATACTTCGCTGTCGCTCATCTGTACAAGGATGAAAAGGCTATGGAAATGCATATTCACGACTGCTATGAGGTGTACTTCTCTATCTCCGGAGGCAAGCAGTTCCTTATAGATAATCAGTTATATGATATTGAATCGGGAGATCTTTTCCTGATAAATCAGTATGATTCTCACTATTTGACTCAGATTGATAAGGAGCTCCATGAGAGAATCGTGATCATGATAGATCCGGAATATATGAGGAGCATCTCCACTGAGGAGACAAACCTTGACGCATGTTTTCATGACAGGGCGCAGAACTTCTCTCATAAGATTAGCTTAAATCAGGAACAGCAGAGCCGTTTTCTATACTTTGTTAATAAGATTGTGACCAGTAATGGATATGGACATGATCTTCTTGAGCGTGCTACATTCACTGAGCTCTTTGTGATGATAAACAAGATTGTCATGGACCGAGATAACAACACCGATGATGAAAAAAGCGCCACCTACAACGAGCAGGTTGACGCTATCCTCTCCTACATCAACAATAATATCCAGTATCCTGTCAGCATCGGTGATTTGTCCAAGCAGTTCTTTATCAGTGAGTCCTATATCTGCAGGATATTCAAGTCTGCCACAGGCACGACAATCAACAAATACATGACCGCCCGCCGCATCTCCATCGCCAAAGCACTGTTGGCAGAAGGCATTGGAGTTAGTGAAGTCTGTGAACGCTGCGGTTTCTCTGATTACAGCAACTTCCTGAAGGCATTCACAAAGTCTGTGGGCATTTCTCCAAAGAAGTATTCTCAGAATTGTAATAGATAAAAAAAGCTGCACCTTAGGTTCATCCTAAAGTGCAGCCTTTTATTTTAGTTTGTCTTTATCTCGTGGATCCAGCCTTCGGGAGCCTCAACGGTTCCTTCCTGGATACCTGTCAGTGTATCGTAAAGCTTCTTGATAACAGGTCCAACATTATCCATGCCGCTTGCGAAGCAGATCTCCTTGCCGTGGTCATTGATCTTACCAACAGGGCTGATAACTGCTGCTGTTCCGCAAAGTCCCATCTCAACGAACTCAGGAACTTCTTCCATCTTAACAGGTCTCTCTTCTACATTAAGTCCCAGTATCTCTTTTGCCACATAAACGATTGAACGTCTTGTGATTGAAGGAAGAATCGAGTCGGTGTGTGACTTGGGAACTACCAAGCCGCCGTCCTTGGTTACAAAGACGATGTTGGCTCCACCGGTCTCTTCTATATAAGTTCTTGACTCAGCATCAAGATAAATGTTCTCTGCAAAGCCCTCTTCGTGAGCTGTTACGATTGCATGAAGGCTCATAGCGTAGTTAAGGCCGGCCTTGATGTTACCTGTTCCGTGAGGTGCTGCTCTATCAAAATCGCTTACCTTTAAAACGATGGGCTTAGCGCCGCCCTTGAAGTATGGTCCTACAGGAGTAACGAAGATTCTGAACTGGTACTCATCTGCGGGCTTAACGCCGATAACGTTTCCTGTTGCGAACATAACAGGTCTGATATAAAGAGTTGCACCGCTTCCGTATGGAGGTACCCAATCTGTGTTAGCTGCTACAACCTCTTCTACAGCCTTAATGAATCTGTCCTCAGGGAAAGGAGGCATCTCAAGTCTCTTAGCGGAATCAACCATTCTCTGGGCGTTGAGGTCAGGTCTGAAGGTAACAATCTTGCCATCAGCGGTCTCATATGCCTTAAGTCCCTCAAAGCACTCCTGTGCATAATGCAGAACACCTGCGTCCTCGCTCAGGGTCACTGTTGCGTCCTCGGTAATAACTCCGTCGTCCCACTTTCCATCTTTATAGTTAGATACATACCTCTTGTCGGCAACCATATATGTAAATCCTATGTTTGCCCAATCCAAATTCTTTTTAGCCATTAGTAAAGGTCCCCTTCCTGTACTTTAACACGTCAAAGCACTAATTAGTAACAATTATAATTCAAAAAAGTTAACAGTCAAGTGCCCTCTTACTTAGATTTACTGCTGAATATCTTTTTAATGGTAGATGACTGCCTTACTGCATTGAACTTTGTATTTGATTTATCGCTGAGGAACTTGTACTCACGATCCTCAATATACGCCAGATCGTAATAATCTGCAGTCTCGGTGCTCAAGTCTTTTTTCCTTAGGAAGTGATTGGTGAGCCTTGAAACAAATGCGTAGAACACTGCAAAAATGGGCACTCCCACGATCCATCCGGCAAATCCCCACAATCCACCGAAGAAAGTGATGGAAAAGATAACCCAGAAGCTCGAAAGTCCTGTCGATCCACCAAGGATCCTTGGTCCAAGAATATTTCCGTCAAACTGCTGAAGGATTATTACAAATATCAGGAATATCAGCGACTTGATAGGATCGATCAACACCAGCAAAAGAGCTCCTGCAATTCCTCCGATATACGGGCCAAAGAAAGGTATGATGTTGGTCACGCCTACGATAACCGAAATCAGCACCGGATAATTTATGGACAGTATCTTGCAGCCAATGTAGCAGATAAAACCTATTATGATGGAGTCAATGAGTTTGCCACCGATGAAGCCCTGGAAGGTATTATTCACGAAGCGGAAACCTCCGATAATCTCGTTCGCGAAATCCTCATTAAACAGCGCATAAACAATCTTTTTGCCCCTTGTGGTAAAGCGCTCTTTTGAATTGAGGACATAAATTGCAACGATCAGTCCAACCACCAGGTCTATCACTGTGCCAAACAATGAAAATACGCTCTGAGAAGCAACCTTGACGATGGTCCCCATCTCAGGAAGAAACGGCTTGATATTTTTAGTTATGAAACTTGAGAGTGTTGCATAATAGTCATCGAGCTGTGAATCTATAAGTTCCTGCAAGTCAGGATTGTTCTCCAGCAGCAGGTTGGAATACTCATCAATCTTCCTGACATATAAAGGTAGGTTGTTGATGATCTCTCTTATACTGCTGACCAGCTGAGGGAAGATGATCATTATCAAAAGATAAATTATCAGTACAAAAATGATCATCGTGATAAGCACAGCTAGTGCTCTCATCTGCTTTCTCTTTTCCCGGTTTGCACCTTCGGCAAAAGAGACATCTATTCCCTTTTTCTTGTAGATTGGCAATAATATCCTGTTCTGAATCCCTTCAAGAAGCGGAATAAGGATAAAGGCAATAACAAGTCCTATTATTATGCCGGATAGAGAATCCAGAATATTGTTCAGAAATTTTAATATGCTCTTGCCATCAAATATGACATAGTATGCCAACATTGTGGCTACAGCCACAGAGAAAAGAGTTATTCCCCAGGTTATCTGGTTTTTTCCGGGTTTAATCTTCATAGTTACTCAATCATCCCATCAAGAATATAAACAAGGCTGTCCAGGCAGTCCACATCGATATCTTCTGCTGCTCCCTTGTCGCATTTTGCGGCATATTCAGGATTAACAGGAATCTTGCCAAGCACGCTGATGCCGAGCTCTGCGGCAAGCGATTCAGTTCTGCTCTCACCGAATATATAAATAGGCTCACCACAATGAGGGCAGGTCATGTAGCTCATGTTCTCCACGATTCCAAGAACAGGGATATTCATCATATTGGCCATGTTGATAGCCTTTTCAACGATCATACCAACCAGTTCCTGAGGTGTTGCCACAACGATGATGCCATCAACAGGCAGTGACTGGAAAACTGTAAGGGGCACATCGCCAGTTCCGGGAGGCATATCCACGAACATAAAGTCCACGTCGCCCCAGTTTACATCTGACCAGAACTGCTTCACGATTCCAGCTACAACCGGGCCTCTCCAGATTACAGGGTCTGTTTCGTTGTCCATCAGCATATTGATTGACATTATCTTCATGCCACCTTTTGTTGTTGCAGGCAGCATTCCTGTCTCGTCTGCGAAATTCTCTTTTCCTATACCAAACATTCTTGGTATTGAAGGACCTGTAATGTCGGCGTCCATAATTGCTGTCTTATAGCCCTTCTTGTTCATGGCAACTGCAGAAAGACCTGTAACCAGGCTCTTACCTACACCGCCCTTTCCGCTGACAATTCCGATTACCTTTTTTACATGGGAGTACTCAGAGAGTTTTGCTCTGAAGTTCTCCTCCATCTGCTTTTTAAAATCTTCTGGTTTTTTTCCGTGTCCGTTTGACATTTCTTTACTCTTCTCCTCTTTTATACCTATTATTTCTGATCGATGTTTTTATTTTCATCTCCCAGGTAGGATTCAATAATGAATCTGGGTCTGTTCTTGGTCTCCAGATATATCTTTCCTATGTATTCCCCTATTACACCCAAAGATATCATGATTAATCCGCCGATGGCCCATACCGAGAGGACTGTTGTGGTCCATCCCTTGATGGTGTTGCCGGTGAAATACCGAATCAGCGAGTAGATCAGCACAACAATACTCACGAAAAATATGAAGATTCCAAGATCCGTAATCAGCCTTATAGGCTTGGTTGAAAGACTTGTTATTCCCTCAATAGCAAAGCTGATCATCTTCTTAAGCGGGTATTTGCTCTCTCCTGCGAATCGCTCTGCCCTCTCGTAGTAGACAACATCACTCTTGTATCCCACCATCGGCACGATTCCGCGAAGGAAAAGATTGACCTCTCCAAATTCAGAAAGCCCCAAGAGTGCTCTCCTGCTCATGAGTCTGAAGTCTGCATGGTTGTACACCGTGTTGGCTCCTAGGCCATTCATCATTTTATAGAAACTCTCGGCTGTAGCTCTTTTGAAAAAAGTATCAGTAGCTCTGCTGGATCTAACGCCATATACTACATCGCAACCATCATTGAATTTGTCGATCATCTCGTCGATGGCGTTTATATCGTCCTGAAGATCGGCATCCATTGATATGGATACATCACAGTAATCTACCGCCGTCATCAGACCTGCAAGAAGCGCATTCTGATGTCCCATATTCTTGGAAAGATTTATTCCCTGATAAATGGGATCTTCAGCATGAAGTCTCTGAATAATGCTCCAGGTATCATCCCTGGAACCGTCATTTACAAAAAGTATTCTGCTGTCACTTGAGATTTTTTCCTTCGAAATCAGCTCGCGAAGCTTTTCCCTTATACGGGCAGATGTTTCAGGCAGAACCTCCTGTTCGTTGTAACAGGGGATAACACAGAAAAGCCTTCCCATACTTCTCCTCCCAACATTTCAATCCTTATTATAATATAACAAATATGTAAATAACGCCACAGAAAAAGAGCCTCATCATCATGATGAGACCCCTGTTTTCATTACTTTTCTTTACTTTTATGTAAATACATAAATTATCTTACTGCATGTCGTTTATTATCTGTTTTGCCGCTTTAGATATATTTCTTTGCAAAATCCATTACTTCGTTTCTGCATCCATCAACGGACTTGCTCTTGAAATAGAGAGTATTCTCTTCAACCGGAATTCCTTTTTCAGAAAGCGCATTCTTAATAAGATCCAGTGCATGTTTGGAGAGCCAGGATGTTGAGAACACTACTGCCTTCCCAACTTTGTCACTCGAAAGAGTATCAAGATATTTCTTGAGTTTATCATCGATACCATAGGCATAAAGAGCTCCACCAATGAAAAGAACGTCCACCTTTTCTGTCAGAGCTGCATCCCAAGCATCGACAGCAATCGCATTAACACCAGCTGCCTCTGCTATGTAATCTGCTACTTTCTTTGTATTTCCTGATCTTGAATAATATCTTACTGCTACACTCATGTTATCCACCTGCTTTCTCTTTTGAAAAAGAATTATTCTGCTCTACGATTCTTAACCCAAAAATGACTTGCTGGTGCCTGAGGCATTGGCTCTCCGGTGATGCAAGCCTTTATGACTCTTCTGTGAATTCCAACCATTATTCCTGTAAAAAATGCACATCCTATAAACAGTGTCTGTTTTAACATCTATTTGTACCTCCGATTTATTTTATATTTTATGCTATATGATTGTTAGCAATCTTTATTATACATATTATCAGCAAGATGTCAATACCAAAAATGACCTCCAGTCAATTATTTTTTATCATTCTTTCAAAACATAATAAATCCCTGCCATTATTGAAACGAAAGGGATTTGGAGATCTTTATATTATTTAGTTTCTTTATATGTTGTCTTCTTGCCCGCGCCCTTCTTTTTAAAGAGTTTACTGTAACTCTTCTTCATTCCTTTAGGCACATTAATAGTTACTTTATTGAACCAAATCACGCGCGCTAGCGCGTGATTTGGTTCAATAAAGTAATGAGAATGCCATCAAACTTTTCCAATCGGTCGCCCTGGTGCGCCGGCCCAACCGCCCCATGGGACCCGCCGCTCGCACCAAACAGGGCTCGATAGGAATGTCACTTAAGGAGAAAAGGGATTTCGATGCCTTCATGGTATTTGGATTTAGTAGTCAGGTTATCAGGTTAGGACGTTGGGTCACTAAGTGATGATCAGAGACTCCTGGATGATAGATAAAATAATCTCTTCAAGAAGGAATTTAAAGCAATATATGACTTGGGGAGGTGCTTTTGTTCATCAAAGTCATATTTTTCATTGTTTTAGGGCCATTGAAAAACGGAAAATATGACTTTATCAATAGTATTCTTTAAAGGGAGTCATAAATCATATCGATTTTGAACAGGAATTATGACTTTGATAAGGGCATTTGTTCCATAAAGTCATAAATCGAATGTAAGTGATGTCATGAGACATCAAAATATATGACTTAAAGAAAGATTTTCTTCTGCTTGAGTCTAAAATTGAGAAAACAAGTAAAAGGACTTGGCCCTAATAAAGCTGGATTTTACCTGTCTCTACAGGAGTAAATACTGGACTTCATCGCATTCCAGAATGCAGCTGCAATTCATTGCTTGGCTCCTCATTAGGGTCTGTTTATAGTTGCTAACTACTCATTTGAATTGTTTCGAACGGCTATAACACACTTTATATACTTCTGTCGAGATTTTTCTCTTTTCGAAGATAAAATAACGCTATATTGATTACAATTTACATCTGATAATAAATTATTGCAATTTCATACGTAGCCTAAAATTTTTCTTACCCCTGAAATTATAAATACTCATTCTTAGCGGAAAGAATGAGGTTCAATCATGGCGTATATAATGTTATCAGACAAATTATAGTCTGACAATTTTTGCAGTTGTATTGATTATATGTGATATTGATATGACAAATCTATAATAGAAAGATATCTCTCTGAATATTCATTAACTTTGTTACCAACAAAATGATGAATTCAAAGAATCAGAGGTAACAATTATTTAAGGCTACGTCTCAAATTTGATATTTCTAATATCAGGCGTAATTCTATCCTACATTTACTTCTATATAAGCAAATCACACCCTTTCATTATCAGATTTTTAAAAAATAGGGGCGTGATTCAGAATTTAGTTTAATCATTCCTAATTTGTCAGAGTCAGCCGCCCTAAAACTCACAAAAGCATTTCGTCATATAGATAAAACCTAGTGGGTTCACTCCCAGCTGCTCAAAGATCTGGAGCCGGAGGTAATAAAGCAGCCACCCTGCCCGTGGCAGGGCTTGTCCTTTGAGCAGAGCACTTAACGAGGTACTTTCGAGTTTAGTGCGAGCCATGGGTGAACACTTAGCGAGGTCTTTTCGAGCTTAGTGAGAATCCCAGATGCATAAATCATCAATACCAGCTGCTCATGAGTCTATCGCCATCGGTGATGATACATAAGCGCCCTGATTTATGGACGTCAAGGATGGCGGACACAGCCACTGCATTTATAATCTGCAAGCAATTTACATTGCATTTAGGACTTGACCCCAATAGCACTTCCAGCGCTATTTTCCGACAGTATCAATCAGCATTCTGTTCATCTCTACCGCCGCGTCTTCTAAGGCCTACAGTTATATCAAAAAAGACCCGGAAATCGGCTTCTTCGTGAAAACGAAGTAGCCATTTCCGGGTCCAGCACAATCTTATTTCGCATTGATATAGTTAACAAGACCCTCAGAATCAATGATCTTCTGCATGAATTCCGGGAAGGCCTGTCCCTGGAAGGACTTGCCTGTTGTCTCGTCGACAATCTTTCCTGTGTCAAAGTCAATGCTGACTACATCTCCGGCACTGATGTTCTCGGCAGCTTCTTCACACTCGATGATGGGAAGTCCGATGTTAATGCTGTTTCTGTAGAAAATTCTGGCGAAACTCTTAGCTATTACACAGCTGACTCCGGCAGCCTTGATTGCTATAGGCGCATGCTCTCTTGATGAGCCACAGCCAAAGTTCTTGTCAGCTACGATTATGTCGCCTTCATTTACCTTATTAACAAAATCCTTGTCGATGTCTTCCATGCAGTGCTTGGCAAGATCTGCAGGATCAGTGCTGTTTAAGTATCTTGCAGGTATGATTACATCTGTATCAACATTGTCTCCGTATTTAAAAACGCATCCTTTTGCAGCTTTCATTTTTTCCTCCTAAAAGTCATTTGAAGTCTGACATTCTATTGCCACACGTTGTAGCGAAGTTTCTATTTGCTTCTATTATCACAGATCAATCTCTGATGGCTGTGACAGCTTACCTGTTATTGCACTTGTTGCAGCTACAGCCGGTGAAGCAAGATAGATCTCAGAATCGATTGCCCCCATTCTTCCAACAAAGTTTCTGTTGGTTGTTGATACACACTTCTCACCTGATGCAAGAACGCCCATGTATCCGCCAAGACAAGGTCCGCATGTAGGTGTTGAAACGATTGCACCAGCCTCAATAAATGACTTTATAAGTCCCTCTTCCATTGCCTGAAGATAAATCTTCTGGGTTGCCGGGATAATAATGCATCTCATGCCTTCTGCAATATGTCTGCCTGAGAGAATCTCTGCCGCGCAGCGTAGGTCATCAATTCTTCCGTTAGTACATGAACCGATTACAACCTGATCAATCTTGATATCAGCGATATCATCAAATGTATGTGTATTCTCAGGAAGATGAGGGAATGATACTGTTGACTTCAGAGTACTTAAATCAATTGTGTACTCTTCATCGTATACAGCGTCTTCATCTGCTTCGTAAACAGTATACTCTTTTCCGGGAGCATGCTCTTTGAGATATTCTTTTGCAATGTCGTCAACAGGGAAGATACCATTCTTTCCACCAGCCTCTATAGCCATGTTGGCGATGGTGAATCTGTCATCCATGGTGAGGTTCTTAATTCCCTCTCCAACAAATTCCATTGACTTATAAAGAGCCCCATCCACTCCGATCATTCCAATGATGTGGAGAATAACATCCTTACCAGAAACCCACTTGGATGGCTTTCCAACAATGTTGAACTTAATTGCTGAAGGAACCTTGAACCAAGCCTTGCCTGTGGCCATTCCTGCAGCCATATCTGTTGAACCTATTCCTGTTGAGAAGGCTCCTAATGCGCCATATGTGCAGGTGTGAGAATCTGCTCCGATTATGAGATCTCCGGGAACTGTAAGTCCCTGCTCTGGTAAAAGAGCGTGCTCAATACCCATCTGACCAACCTCAAAGTAGTTGGTTATGTCATTCTTCCTGGCGAATTCGCGGACGCATTTGCAGTTCTCAGCGGACTTGATATCCTTGTTGGGAACAAAGTGATCCGGAACCAGGGCGATCTTGTCCTTGTCAAATACGCCTTCCTTATTGAATTTAGACATCTCCTTGATTGCAACAGGGCTTGTTATATCATTCCCCAATACCAAGTCCAAATCTGCCTCAATCAGTTGTCCGGCCGTTACTTTCTCAAGTCCTGCATGTGCTGCAAGGATCTTCTGGCTCATGGTCATCTGACTCATTATGTTTCTCCTCCTTTGTATCAGTTATTGAGATGCTCAGGTCTTACTCAAGCAGACCCGCCCACCACTTTACTCAATTTAAATTTCAATATAGAATATACCACAAAATAATATCAATAAAAACATCGCATAATTAATATTTTTATTTTGATTGATTTTAATGTAGAATTTTCTGCCTCCAATTCATTTAGCATTAAATTCTAGATTCATTTCATTAACATATTCTGTGGATTTCATGAAATCTTTAATTTATGTCACAAATACTGTTTATAGCTATATTGACATAAGAAAAACCATTTGGGTTTATGGCACTTTTTGAATTTGGGGCAATAGTGACATAAGAAAATGCTCATTTATTTATGTCACTATTTTACTTTTAGCTAAATGTGACATAAATTACTACTCTATTATTTATGGCCTTCTGACCAGATCTTGAGAAAGTACCATAAAATGAACCTTAAAATCTTATGGCATATTTACATATTTATTAGATAGTGACATAAATACCATTTTATCACTTTACCTCATTAAACAATCTGCCCTCTTTTTTCTTATATCTACTAGTCATACACACAACCCCTACCAACATCAGAGCACCAACAGCTGTCATTATGCAACCCGGGAGTTTGCCTTCCGGTGTATAACTTAGACGAATTGCATGCTCACCTCTTGATACCGGAATTGCCATGAGTCCATAGTCTGCAGTGTAGATGGGCGTATCCTTGCCATCCACCTTGCAACTGAATCCTTCGGTGTTTGGAACCGACAGGAACAATAGTGTATCGTCGTCAATGTAGGCGGTACGGGCAGTGCAGCCCAAAGTATCGGTCTCGAACTCTACACAGGATGTGGCTGCTCGCTTTTCACACTCGCTCTTAAATCCACTGTAGGTCAGCTCATTTGCAATCAGATCCTCGGCAGACAGTTCTCTCATGGCAAGCTTGCCATCCAGCTCCATGCACAGATTATCAGGAAGGATGAGCACTCTGACAAGGTCGTAGTCGTGCTCCTCAGGATCCAAGTCAGACCACTCTGATTCGCTAATGTAGTAGTCAAAGGTAAATCCCATTGGGATGAAATTGCGATTCTCAAAGATATCAAATCCGTTCTGATGATCCTCAAATGTATATCCCAGAGTACCTTCGTCATTGTTAAAGACCCTGTTCTTGGAGATCTGCTCATTTTCAAAATAATATCTTCCTGAGACAAGGGTTCTGGCACCTACTCTCTCCACGGGAAGGTTTGTTTCCACTGTTCTTGTAATCCCCAGCGCACCTTCCATATAGGCAAAGATTTCTGAAGGAACCGTGCTCAGGAAGCAGTGAATTGAAGGTATTCCCCACACCATATCATAGTTCGTCGATGTGGGATCCACCTCTCCACGTGATAATTGACTCATATCAACATCGACCTTGTTAAAGAGCATCTGTTCCTGCCACTTCTCTTTGCCTCTGTCGCTGATGATGCTGCTTCCGTTCTTCACCGGCACATAGGTTGAAATAATGCAGGCAATCATAACAGTAAGAAGGATCAGGCTGTCTCTTACACGTCGCTTACCTTTCCCTAAAACAATTGGGAATATATAAGTTGTTGTGAGCAGCATTATACACAGTATCGCTGTCCCAATAACATCTCTGACAAATATATTATTGTTGTCCGTCATGTTAAGGAAAACAATCTCTCCCGCTTCATTCTCCGAAGGCAAAAGATATATCACAACAAACAACAGGAAAAATAAAACCGCTACAGCAGTGCCTTTTCTAATCTGCTCAGAGTTCCCTCTCTCAACCACCTGTGCAGTCATAAGACACATGATCAGAATCGGCATGTAGAACCATCTTGCGTAATATGAGCTGTTAAAAAGAGAAAACGCCGCGTTCAAAATCGGAATCAATGCCATTATCAGACATGTGATGATAAGACTCTTCTCCCAATTCCTCTTTTTGAAAATCATAAAGTATGCCACTACTCCGGCGATTCCATACATAGGAATATAAGCCGCCAGAGACGCATTCTTCACAGTACTTGTATAAAAAAGAGTTCCCTTGCCGATTATATCCGGGAGCATAGCGAAGCTCTTAATGATATCCCAGGTCATCTTAGCGCTGGGATAGATCAGCATATTGTAGCCGGTCAGCATATTCTGAAGCCTTGTATTACCGGCTACTCCGCAAATAGCAGGAATCAGGAAAAAACCTGACAGAAGCACTCCAATTGCTCCTGAAGCAATGGCAATATTTAACCGCTTTACAATCAGCGTCATCGAAGCATTTCTTGTATATCTGATAAGGAAATATATTCCCAGGAAAATGACCTGTCCAAAGAAAAAGTAGTAATTCACAATGGCCATAAAAGCCGTCATGAGTGAAAACCTGATCAACGACCTCCTTACAGAACGTAGTAAATTTCCTCTTGCATCTCCCCTGTCCACAGAGGCCATCAGCTTCTCAAACAATAGCAGGTACAATGGGAAAAAAGCTACAGAATCCGTAAAGTGATTGAACACGATATTACATGCGTTAAACCCGGAAAAAGCAAACAGATATCCGCCCAGCATTGCATAGACATATTTCTGTACATATCTTCTGATATAAAGATATCCACAGGTAGCAGCTGTTGCGTACTTGAGAGCCATCAACAGTGGCATCAGGTATGGAATTGCCTTTTCAGAAAAAGGAACTGTCAGCCAAAAGAACGGACTTCCCCACAGATAAAAAGAAAAGTCTCCCGCCATGGATCCGCCCAGATCCACATTCCAGTTCCAGAAAAACTCACCGCTTCTGACAGCGCGATGTGCCAAAATATAGAAGGGCACCTGCTGAACGTTGTAATCGCCATAGTAAAAGAACGGCAGGCCCCTTTTTACAAAGATGGGAAGAAGCGCAATAAGATACATAAGAAAAGCACTGCCAAACATGATACATGGCACATACCAGCTCTTCGACGCCTTCTTCTCCCCTACAATCTCTACTTTTTTATCATAAATCAACATTCTGTCTTTGTGTCCCCGTTGCTACTATTTTCTTCAAGATATCTGATGCACAGGGATGTTATATCATCAAACTGTTCCCTTCCGGACGAGTAGTCCAATACATCTTCAACAACTTTTTTACATACTTCTTTACAGTATTCATTCCTGTCCGCGATATCAATACTTCCACAGATATCTGTTAAGCACTGAAGCAGTCTCTCCTCGCCGTACTGGGTCTCGTCTTCATTTTCTGCCTCAGATACACCGTCCGTGTATAAAAAGATACAATCGCCCTTCTTAAGGCTGACCTCATGTTTTGTATACTCAGCGTCAGGCATTACACCCATAACAAGATCAGATGGGTTTTCTATGAATTGTGCCTTTCCTTCTGAAACAATAACCGGGAACAGATGTCCTGCGTTGACATAAGAGAGCTTTCCAGTCCTAATATCCAGGTGTTTATTGGTTGAATTTTCTTATTCTTTTTCAATTAAAACCTCATTAAGTGATATTGCTCAAAAGTCGGCGATAAAATAAATAATACAATATATAGTATACTTCATAAGTATGCATTTCAAGATTTTCTGAAATATAATCAAAAGAGTCATTTAGACAATATTTAAGAGAGTCTGACTTTCATGCACATCAGACTCTCTTTTGGTCAAAAATATAACTATATTATTACTTTACAACTACTTTACAATCGGCTTTCTTTTTTCCATCTTTAGTTGTTACTGTGATTGTAACTGTACCTTTCTTTTTGGCGGTAACTATGCCGTTTTTATCAACAGTTGCAATCTTCTTATTGCTGGTCTTATAGGTTACTTCCTTGTTAGAAGCATCTTTTGGATAAATCGTAGGTTTGAGGGTGACTGTTTTTCCCTTCTTTACGCTATAAGTTTTCTTATCAAATTTTATATTTTTAACTTTTACAGGATCTGTGACTGTTACCTTGCATGATGCCTTTTTACCGCCGTCAACAGTTGTAACAGTGATAGTGGCAGTGCCTTTTTTTACTCCCTTTATCACGCCGTTATTGTCTACTGTAACGACTTTTTTATTGCTGCTTTTCCATTTAACAGATTTGTTGGTGGCATTTGTAGGTGTGATCGTAGCTTTGAGGTTATATGTATTACCCTTAGCAACACTTACAGCATCCTTGCTTACTTTTACTTTTTTAACAGCTATCGGTGTTTTTACAGTGATCTTGCAGACTGCTGTTTTATCTCCATCATTTGTGATAACTGTGATATTGGCATTGCCTTTGCCTACAGCGGTAACAACACCGTCATCATTGACCTTTGCAACCTTAGTGTTGCTGCTCTTCCAACTGACTTCCTGATCGTCTGCGTCATCTGGATTTATAGTTGCTTCAAGGGTGAGCTTATCGCCTTTATAGAGGGTTGCTGACTTTTTGTTGAGACTAACACTGATAACGGATATTACTTCTTCCTCTTCCTCGTCATCATAGTCATCATCATAATCATCGTCATCATCGTAGTCATCGTCATCATCGTAGTCATCGTCATCATCGTAGTCGTCATCATAGTCATCACTATCATAATCTGCATCATCTGAATAATCATCAGAATATGCCAAAGAAGTATTGTAATCCGCCCAGAAAACTCCACTGAACATAACTAACATGGTAAGAACTGCTATAAATCTTTTCATAAACTTTGTCATTTACGATTCCTCACTTTCTTACATGGCTTTTCCAGTGAGTCATTATTACACATAATGATTATTGTTTTATAAATCATGTATTAATAAACAATAAATTCTGTTGTTTTTTGGTACTTTAATTCATCGAAAAATAAAAAACCTGGTCCAAAAAACCAGGTTTTTTAAAATCATTTTATAAAAACATATTACGTTATATTGTATCCGATCAGTTGTTGATGAGCTTATCAGACTCGTTGTTCCAGCTGTAGAGTTTTCTGATCTCCTCACCGATCTTCTCAGCAGGATGCTCTGCGTGGAGCTTTCTCATAGCGTTGAAGTGAACCTGTCCGCCGGCTTCTGACATATCGAGAAGGAAGTCTTTTGCAAATGTTCCGTCCTGGATGTCGGCAAGGATCTTCTTCATTGTCTTCTTGGTATCCTCTGTGATGATCTTGGGACCTGTGATGTAGTCGCCGTACTCAGCTGTATTGGAGAT
>JAEEGL014819922.1_pt1 | contig 18239 bp, 17 predicted proteins | sample 9134231 | NCBI WGS metagenome assembly JAEEGL01 (sample SAMN16246548, study PRJNA631951) | gut metagenome | biome: gut microbiome; feature: rumen; material: fiber-attached | host: Bos | place: Iran: Karaj | collected 2018-10 | reverse complement strand
ATTTCATCGAGTGAATTTTGGACGAAGCCAACCTTCCACACGTATTCCTGAGTTTTCTTGTAGTACTTTTTGAGCGTTTTACGCATAAGAGGAGGAAAGAGTTAGGAGTTAGGAGTTAGGAGTTAAGAATTAGGAGTTAAGAGTTGGGAGTTAGGAGGTGAGAGTGAAATTTAAAGAAAGGAGTTAGGAATAAGCTGGACGCGAAATCCAAACTTTTAACTCCTAACTCCTAATTCCTAACTCTTAACTCCTAACAGAGTTTACTCTTCGGGCATCATAGTTACTTCAATCTTGTTGCCGTCTTTGAGGAACTCCTGCATAAACTGGCAGATGCTCTGAGTGGTCTGTGCCTCCACGGTGCGTTTGTAGTCGGTGTGGAAGTCGAGGCCATACTTGCGCCAGGTGCTGATGACACCGCTCCAGTAACCGTTGGTCTTGGCCTGGTCGTCGATGCTCTTGAGCATATACTCCTTCACCTTGGTGAGCATGTCGGCATCGCAGCTCTTGGCCAGAGCGGGCACTTCCTCGTTCATGATTTTCAGAGCCTCGGCACCCTTTTCGGGTTTCATGGGGCAGTAGGCCTGCAACAGAATAACCTTGAAGTCGTCCTGGCGCTGGGCAGCACCACTGGCACCGCACGAATAGGCTGCGCTGGCTTCCTCGCGGATTTTCTTCAGATAGACCATGTTGAGCACCTGTCCGGCCATGTCGGCCTTCACAGCATTTTCGAGTGTGTAGGGCATGCTCTTGTTACTCCACACCATCACCGAGAGGGCCTTGGGCGTTTCCATCTTGCGCTTGTAGCTGTTGACCACCTTGCCGTTCACGATGTCGGTAACGCGGTTGTTCTTCACCACATTCTTGTTTGCGGGCAGCGAGGCAATGTACTGCTCGAGGAGCGGACGTATGGTGGCCTCGTCGAAGTTGCCCAGAATGGTGAAGGTAAAGGCACCGGCATTGGCCGTGCGCTCCTTGGCCATTTGCAGAATGCGGTCGTAATCCATCTGCTTCAGGTGGTCCACATACAGCGGGTTGGTGCGCGGATTGTGGTTGTAAAGAGTAACGGTGAGGGAGTCGCTGAACGACTGCTCGGGCGAGAGGGCCTTGTTCTTCAGTTGCAGTTCGAGCGTGTTCATGAGTGTGTTGACCGATTCCTGGTCTTTCTTGATGTTGGTGAAGTAGAGGTACACCAGCTGGAAGAGTGTCTCCAGGTCCTTGGGTGTAGAGCTACCGCTAATCATGGTGCGTGTCTCGCTCAGCGAGAGACTGGCCGATGCAATCTTTCCTGCCATGGCCTTCTCGAGCTCGTTGTGGGTGAAATTGCCAAGTCCGCTGGCCTCAACCACGTCGTCGAAAAGTTTGGCGTTGACAAAGTCCTTTTCACCATAAAGGTTGCTGCCGCCAAAGCCCTCGCCCGAGAGAATCACCTGGTCTTTCTTGAAGTCGGTGGGCTTGAGAATCACCTGCACACCGTTTGACAGCGTGAGGGTCTTGTAGTCGAACTTTTGGCTGACTTCCTCTTTCTTGATGCTTCCCTTCTTGGGCAAGACGGTCATCAGCGGCTCGTCCTTCACATTATCTACATAGGCCTCAAGTTTCTCTGCGCGGGCATCATCGATGGCTTTCTTCACACTGGCCTCTGTAGGATACACATTGCCCTCTTTCTCGTTGAGCATGAGGAGCACCACCATGTTAGAGTCGTTCTGCGGCACCAGCTCCTTCATATACATATTAATATATTCGAGAGGCAGTGCGGGGATGAGCTGTTTCATCATGGCATACTCGTCGTCGATCGATGGAATGGGGTTGTTGTCAAGATAGTTCTGCACGTACTCGTTGACGAACTGCGAGTTGTAGCGCTTGTCCTTGTTGCTGTAAATCTTGTCGAGCGAGCTTTCGAATTTGGCCTTGGCGCGCTGGAACTCAGTGGCGGTGAAACCGAACTCAGCCGCACGGCGTGCCTCGCGCATCACAGCTCCGAGCGATGCCTCCAGCTGTCCGTCCTTCGGGTCGGGGTCGAGGCTCAGTGCGTCCATCGTCTTCGAGAAGATATAGGTGCCGTCGCTGGCACTGGCACTCACAAAGGGGCAGTCGGGTTTCTGAGCCATCTCGCTGAGACGGGCGTTGAGCATGCTCATTGAAACATTCTTCAGATAGTTTTGCATGAGATAAGCCATGGTGTTTTTCAACGAGTCGGGGAACACCTCGTGCTTAAACATCAGGCTGGCCATGTTGCGCTGCTGCTCCTTGTCTTTCTCAATGATATAGATGGGCTCGGCATTGTCGGGCACCACCACATCGACCACGGGCGCAGGGTTCTGAGGCATTTTGATGCCACCGAAAAGCTCCTTGATTTTCTTTTCGATGTAAGCCACATCAACGTTACCCACAACGATGATGGCCTGATTGTCGGGGCGATACCATTTCTCGTAGTAGTCGCGCAGGGTCTGCGGCTTGAAGTTGTCCACTATCTCCATCTTTCCGATGGGCATGCGCTGACCGTACTTCGAACCGGGATAGAGATTGGGCAGGCAACGCTCGAGCATTCGCATCTGCGGGCTGGTGCGAAGTCGCCATTCCTCGTGAATCACGCCACGCTCCTTGTCGATTTCGGCAGGGTCGAGGGTCAGTCCGTCGGCCCAGTCGTGCAGAATGAGCAGACAAGAGTCGAGTGCACTCTTGCGGTCGGTGGGCACGTTAGAAATGTTATACACCGTACGGTCGATGCTTGTGTAGGCATTGAGATCTTCTCCGAATTTCACACCGATGCTCTCACACCAGCGAATCACCTCATTGCCTTCAAAGTTTTGGGTGCCGTTGAAGCACATGTGCTCCAAGAAGTGCGCCAGTCCGCGCTGGTCGTCGTTCTCCTGGATTGAGCCCACACGCTGGGCAATGTAGAATTCGGCACGGTTCTCCGGCCAGTTGTTGTAACGGATGTAGTAAGTCAGTCCGTTGTCGAGCTTCCCCATGGTCACGTCCTTATCAACGGGCAGGGGCGGCATCATCTGTGCCATGGCAGCACTGGCCACCATGAGCAGCATTGCTACAAAGAGCGATTTTCTGAATTTCATCATAATAATAATTAATTAGGTATTATTGATAATAACTTTGATTCTTGTGTATGTAGTGTCAGTTTCTGGTCGTTAAGGGTTGCCTTGTTGCAACCATACTGCTTATATCAGACGGCAAAAGTAGCGAAAAACTACAACTGCAGTCGTTATTTAATTCTCATTAACATTTGTTGCTGTCTCATCGTGGATTTTTTAGGGCTGTTGTCCTTCTTCCCTATACTCCAGCAGGTCGCCGGGCTGACAACCCAGCTCGCGGCAGATGGCCTCTAGTGTGCTAAAGCGCACGGCCCGTGCCTTGCCCGTCTTCAGGATAGACAAGTTGGCCTGTGTAAGCCCCACCCGCTCGGCCAGTTCGCCTAAAGAAATTTTGCGCTTGGCCATTTCTACGTCCAGATTGACTATTATTTGCCCCATAGGCTCTTTTGTCAGATGGTCAGTTCGTTTTCTTCACGCATTTTGATGGCCGTACGCATCACCTCAGAGATGAGCAGAATGAGTACGCCCACAAATCCATAGCCTATTACTGTGCAATACTCAACCGAACCGCTGCCGTCGGAAAAAATGCCATAGACAATAGGCAGCGGAACCATCGATATGCCCAGTACCATGAGCAGCAAGGCACTGGTCTCTGTAAAAACTCCATTGCGAAAGAAACTCCTTACCAGCAGAAATCCTACGAATCCCCATATCAGCAGCGCCATATAGGCCCATCCGTTCTGCGCACCGGCCAATGCCGTAGTGCCTGGAGCGAAACCGGCGCCCAGCTTCCACGCCAAACTGCCTGCGGCAAAGACGATGGTGAACACGCTATAGACGAGCATCACTATCATGGCCCGCCCCAAGGCGTTGTGCCTTTGTTGCCAGGCCTTATGACAATCAATTCCTAATAGTTTCATATTCTTTACGAGTCTGATGTTAGTGAATAGATTTTTCTTCTTTCTGGGTGCAAAGATACAAAACAAATTGGAATAAACAAATAAAATCAATAAAAATTTATCGAAAAACAATAAATTTTCGTATTTTCCCTCTTTCAATCCCCTTTTTCAGTTCCCCATCACCCAACACCTAAAACCTAACTCCTATCTCCTAACTCTTAACTCCTAACTCCTAACTCTTAACTCCTTCAAGTTTCTCGGATGGTGCTGCAGAATTTCTTCACGCAGGCGGGTGGTGTCTATGTGGGTATAGATTTCGGTGGTACCGATGCTCTCGTGCCCGAGCATGGCCTGAATGGCGCGCAGGTCGGCACCGCCCTCGAGCAGGGCTGTAGCAAACGAGTGGCGCAGGGTGTGTGGCGAAATGGTTTTCTCGATGCCCGCTGCCTCGGCCGTGCGTTTCACCATAATCAGAATCATGGTGCGAGTCAGATGGGCACCACGCCGGTTCAGGAATACATAGTCCTCCTCGCCCGCCTTGATATTCATGTGGCAACGGTCGTCGAACCAAAAGCCCAGTTCGCTGATAGCGCGAGGTGAAATGGGCACCAGCCGCTCCTTGCGCCCCTTGCCCATGACACGCACAAAGCGTTCGTCGAGAAAAAGATGGGATAGTCGCAGGTTGACCAACTCACTCACACGCAGCCCGCAAGAGAACAGCACTTCAATGATGGCGCGGTTGCGGTGGCCCTCCCACTTGCTAAGGTCGATGGCCGCCTCGAGCTGATCCACTTCGGCTGTGCTGAGCACCTCGGGCAGGTGCTCGCCCAGCTGTGGCGACTCCAGCAGCTCGGTGGGGTCGTCGTCGCGGAAGCCGTCGAGCAGCATAAAGCGGTAGAACGAGCGTACACCGCTCAGAATGCGGCATTGTGAGCGCGGGCCGATGCCAATATCGTGCAGCGAAGCGGCAAACTGTTGCAAATGCTCCAAGGTGGCCTCCTCGGGCCGAATGTCAGCAGAGTGGAGCCACGTGAGCAGCTTTTCTACATCGCGCAGATAGGCGTCGAGGGTGTTGTCGGTCACATTTTTCTGCAATCTCAGGTAACGCCTATACGATTTCACAAGGTTTGTCTTGGCTGTTTCCATGAAAAACACTAATTTTGCCAGCAAAAGTACAAATAATAAATGAGAAATGAGAAATGAGAAATGAGATTTGTTTGTACGTAAGAAGGAAAGAATTATAAAACAATATACCGATATGAAAATACTGATCATCAATGGCCCCAACCTCAACCTGCTGGGCCAGCGCGAGCCGGGCATCTACGGCTCGGAGTCGTTCGACAGCTACCTGCCGCAGTTGCGCAACCGTTACCCCGACTTGCAGATAGACTATTACCAGAGCAACATCGAGGGCGAACTCATCAACAAGATGCAAGAGGCAGGCTTCTTCGGTGGCTTCGACGGCATCGTGCTCAACGCCGGTGCCTACACCCACACCAGCGTGGCGCTGCACGACTGCATCCGTTCGCTCCGGTGCCCCGTCATCGAGGTGCATATCTCTAATGTCCACAAGCGCGAGGAGTTCCGCCACAAGAGCCTCATCTCCAGCGCCTGCGAGGGTGTCATCTGCGGTTTCGGACTCGACAGCTACCGCCTGGCCATCGAAGCGCTTTTTGAGTTAGGAGTTAAGAGTTAGGAGTTAGGAATTAGGAGTTAGGAGTTAGAAAAGATATTATTATAATTGTCCAAGGATATTATTTTAAATTCATGGCGAAATTATTCTAATTATTCTAATTTCTTTCCTATATTTCCCAAATTCTTCATTCTTCATTTATCATTTAGCGAAGCGTCATCCTTCATTTAGCGAAGCGCCATTGAACCTCGAAGACTATATCCTTGCCCACTGCGACCCCGAGCCCGACTATCTCTATCGGCTCTGGCGCGCCACCCATCTGCACACCATTCACGGACGCATGGTGAGCGGCCACCTGCAAGGCCGTCTGCTCAAAATGCTCGTGCAGATGATTCAGCCCCAGCGCGTCCTTGAGGTGGGCACCTTCAGCGGCTACTCGGCCATCAGCATGGCAGAAGGGCTCACTGGCGACGGGCACCTTTGGACTTTCGAAATCAACGATGAAATGGAGGATTTTACTCGTCCGTGGATAGAAAACTCACCCGTGGCCGACCGCATCACCTTCATCATCGGTGATGCCATCAGCGACGCGCCGCTCCTGGGTCTCACTTTCGACATGGTTTTCATCGACGGCGACAAGCGCACCTATCTCGAAACCTACGAGATGGCACTCTCCGTGCTCCGGCCCGGTGGATTCATTCTAGCCGACAACACCCTATGGGACGGCCATGTCATCGACCATGCCTATGACCGCGACCACCAAACCGCCGCCATCGAGCGTTTCAACGACTTCGTTACCACCGATCCCCGCGTCACCCGCGTTCTCCTTCCACTCCGCGACGGCCTGACGCTGATCCGTAAAAACAGCGAATAACAAATTCTTGTTCAAGCGTCTTTACGACTTGCGATTTGAACTAAAAGATAGACGGAACTGCGGTTCCTGATAAAGGGTAGCAAACCACGAGGCAAAGAGGGCAAAAAAGCGCAACAAGCAAAAGATTCTTCGTTCTTCATTCTTCATTCTTCATTTAAAAACATATCTTTGCACCATAAAAACAAATACAATTATGCAAGAGACAAGACAAAACCGAATAGCCCGCCTGCTGCAGAAGGAGCTGGCGGAGATTTTCCAAAGTCAGACACGCATGATGCGAGGGGTGATGGTGAGTGTGACGCGTGTGCGTATTTCGCCCGACCTGAGCATCTGCACGGCTTACCTGAGCGTGTTCCCGTCGGAAAAAGCGGAAGAAATCCTAGAGAACATCAACAAAAACAACAAAACTATTCGCTACGAGCTGGGCACGCGCGTAAGAAACCAATTACGTATCATTCCCGAACTGCGTTTCTTTGTTGACGACTCACTCGACTACATCGAACACATCGACGAACTGTTAAGAAGTTAGGAATTAGGAGTAACTTATGAAAAGTTTTCCTTTTTACATTGCCAAGAGGTATCTGTTTGCTAAGAAGAGTACCAATGCTATCAATGTGATTTCGGCTGTGTCGGTGATTGGCGTGGCCGTAGCTACCATGGCGCTGGTGGTGACACTCAGCGTGTTCAACGGGTTTCACGACATGGTGGCCACCTTCTTCACGGCGCTCGATCCGCAGCTCAAGGTAGTGCCCGTGACGGGAAAGACGGCCAAGGCCGACGACCCCGTGCTGGCAAAAATACGCCAGCTGCCGCAGATTGATGTGGCCACCGAGTGCGTGGAAGACCAGGCATTGGCCATTTACAACGGCCGTCAGGCCATGGTGACGGTGAAGGGCGTAGGCAACAATTTCGCCGAACTGACCCACATCACCGATATCCTCTATGGCGACGGCAAATTCAGCCTCGAAGCCGCCAACTTGCAGTATGGTACTATCGGCATCCGACTGGCCGAAGACCTGGGAACGGGCGCACGATGGGACGGATACATGCACATTTACGCGCCACGACGCGAAGGCCAGCTCGACATGAGCAACCCTACGGAGAGTTTCGTTGAGGACTCGCTCATATCGCCGGGCGTGGTATTCTCGGCTCATCAGTCGAAATACGACCAGAACTTCATCATTGCGCCCATCGCCTTTACCCGCAATTTGTTCGGACAAGAGGGAAACATTTCGTCGCTCGAACTGCGCGTGAAAGCGGGCAGCGACCTCGACGAAGTGAAAAAACAGGCTCAGAAACTTTGCGAAGGAAAATTCAAGGTGCTCGACCGTTTTGAGCAACAAGAAGACACCTTCAAAATCATGCAGATAGAGAAACTCATTGCCTACATCTTTCTCACATTCATACTGATGGTGGCATCGTTCAACATCATCGGCAGTCTCTCGATGCTCATCATCGACAAGAAAAACGACGTACAGACGCTGCGCAACCTCGGTGCCAGCGACCAGCAAATCACCCGTGTGTTTCTGTTTGAAGGCCGCATGATTGCCGTTATTGGAGCCATCATCGGCATCGCCCTCGGACTACTGCTTTGCTGGCTGCAACAACGTTACGGGCTGGTAGCCCTTGGCGAGTCGAGCGGTCAGTTTGTGGTGAATGCCTATCCCGTGAGCGTTCATCCCTGGGACGTGGTGCTGGTGTTTGTCACCGTCATCGCCGTGGGATGGCTCGCCGTTTGGTATCCCGTGCGCTATTTTGCCAAAAGACTGATAGGAGTTAAGAGTTAGGAGTTAGGAGTTAAGAGTTAAGAGTTAGGAGTTAGGAGTTAGGAGTTAGGAGCAAAAAATAAGGGAGTTAAGAAAAACTCCTAACTCCTAACTCTTAACTCCTAACTCATTTCACCCCAACGTGATATGTTCCACTCTGATTTTTTCGTGAAGGAATATTTGCGCGCACTCGCTGAATCGCTCTTCGCTCTCGGTGGTAAGATAGCGGCAAGTGCCTTGGCGAGTGAGGAGCGATTCTAACTCGGGATGGCGGTGCAGATAGTCTTGCAGACTGTCGGCCACATACTGTCCCTGCGGCACGATGCGTACGCCGGGTGGCACATGGCGCACGATGGACGGCATGAGCAACGGGTAGTGGGTGCAACCGAGAATGATGGCGTCGATGAGCGGATCCTTGCGCATGAGCTGGTCGATGCGCTTTCCCACGAAATAGTCGGCACCGGGGCTGTCGGCCTCGTTGGCCTCGACGATGGCTGCCCAAAGAGGACAAGCCACGCCACTGACAATAATGTCGGGATGAAACTTAGCTATCTCCAAGCTGTAACTCTGGCTGCGAATGGTGCCCTCGGTGGCCAGGATGCCCACATGGCGCGTCTGAGTCAGATTGCCGATGGCCTCCACCGTAGGCCGGATGATGCCCAGCACACGGCGGCGCGGGTCGAGCTCGGGCAACACGCGCTCCTGAATGGTGCGCAGGGCTTTGGCCGAGGCCGTGTTGCAGCCGAGAATCACCAACTGACAGCCGCGCTCAAACAAACGGAGCACTGCCTGGCGCGTGAACTGATAGACCACCTCAAACGAACGGCTGCCGTAAGGCGCACGCGCATTGTCGCCCAAATACAAATAGTCGTACTGGGGCAACAGCTGACGGATGCCATGAAGAATGGTGAGACCGCCGTATCCGCTGTCGAAAATGCCTATAGGGCCTGGTGACTGTGACAGCATGGTGATAACGATAACGCTTCGCTAAATGATAAATAATAAATGATAAATGGTAAATGACAATTATCAATTGTCAATTGACAACAACCTCGTAATATCTTCTCCCTGCGCAGGGTCAACGAACGGACAGGCATTGTTGTCGGTGTTGAGAATAAAGGCGTATCCCCGCTCACGACCTATGGCGTTCAGCTTGTCGGCCAGCAGCTTGTGAAGCGGAGCCATGATGTCGGCCTCGGCATTGGCAAGCAAGCGCGTGGCCTCTTGCTTGAAAGCCAGATTACGGCTCAGCAGCTCTTGCAGCTCGGCCTGGCGCTTCTGCAGGATGACAGGTGCAAACTCGCGCTGCCCGTCAAGAAACTCCTCGTACTTCTTGTTAAATTCGTCCTCGGCTCGCTGAGTCTCTGCGTCGTACTGTTTTTTCAGGTCGGAGAGTTTTTTCTGGGCGATGCTATACTCAGGCATGGCCTTGAGCGCCGCATCGTAGCTGAAGTATCCAAAACGCACCTGGGCAGAAGACTGGAGAACAAAAAAAGTAGCCTGAAGAACCAGCAGCAGTGCCAGCGTCATCATTCGTTGTGCAAGTGTTCGTCTTTCTTTTTTCATGTGGGGACAGTTGTTGGGAGTTGAGATTGGGTGTAATGATTGACAGAAGAAAAGCTACAACTACCGGGAGCTAGCAAGTAGGAGTCAGGGTTCAGCTGTCTGATACTCCTGACTCCTATTTCTATCTCCTGATTGTCGGGGGAAATTTACTTCATCTTGTTGAGCTGTGCCTTCACCTCGGCAGTAACGTCCTTGCTCAGAGTGTCGCTGATGTAGGGGATACCAGCCGAAATGTCCATAATATAGACATAGTTGCCTGCCTTACCCACGGCCTTGATGGCATTCACCAGCTTGGTGGTAATGGGTTGCATCTTCTCTTGCGAAAGTTTGGCCAATTCCTGCTGGCTGTCGTTAAAGGTCTGCTGCAGTTTCTGCTGCATCTGAGCGAGGCTCTCCTCGGTTTCCTTCTGCTTGGTAGCGTTCATAGTGCTCTGAGTCTTCTGATACTCTTCCACCTTGCGCTGGAACTCGTCCTGCATAACCTTCAGCTCGTCTTCTTTCTCTTTCTGCTTGGCATCCACTTCGCCTTTAGCTTTGATAAACTCGGGCATGGCCTGCATGACAGACTGTGTGTCGAGATGGCCGAACTTCTGCTGTGCGAACAACGAAAGGGGCGCAAACAGCATTAACATTAAAAACAGTTTTTTCATTTTCTTTTCTTCGATTTTATGAATTGATTATTTGTTATGATTATTCTTTCGGAGCGTTCTCAGTTAGAGTATCCCATCTTCGAGAGCACCTCGTTGCTGATGTCAATCTTGGGCGAGCCGAAAATGATGCCGGCATCGCTGGCACGGTCGAGAACCAGGCTGTAGCCGCGCAGGTCGCTGATGTCCTTCACCGTGTTATAGATTTCATCCTGAATGGGGGTCATCAGACTCTCGCGCTTCTTGAACAGTTCGCCTTCGGGACCGAAATACTTTTTCTTCAGGTCGCTGGCCTCTTTTTCTTTCTGCATAATGGCCTCTTGCTTGGCCTTTTTCTGCTCCTGCGAGAGGAACACTACCTCGTTCTGGTAGTTTTTGTAGAGTGTCTGTGCCTCGGTGTTGAGAGCCTCCACCTCGGCTTGCCATTTTTTCGACACCTGGTTGAGCTGCTCGTTGGCACGCTCGTAGGCGGGAATATTCTTCAGGATGTACTCCATGTCGATGAGTGCAAATTTCTGTGCGTGGGCTGTGAGTGCCGTTACGGCAAGGATAGCCACCATCATCAATTTTTTCATAGGCTTTGTAAAAGAACTTTGGTTTAACGTTATATATGACGAACAAGAGCACGTAAATGTTAATCTCGCATCGCCATTTTAATGATTTTTTTTACATTTTTGTCCACTTAATGCCGAATTGTCAAATAAGGCCGGTAGCTTTTAGAACTCCTGACCAAGGACGAAGTGGAACTGACTGCCACCTTTCTTGCCAAACACCTTGTCGAAACCGTAGGCCCAGTCGATACCCATAAGACCCACCATAGGCAGGAAAATACGCACACCCACACCGGCCGAACGCTTCATGTCGAACGGGTTGAAGTTCTTGGTTTCGGTCCACGCGTTACCAGCCTCAACAAATCCGAGTCCGAAGATGGTGGTGTTGCCCAGCATGAACGGATAGCGAAGCTCCAGGGTAAATCGGTCGTAAGCGTAGCCCGACGAGCCATAAGGCGTGAGCGAGCCGTTTTCGTAGCCTCGCAGTCCGATGGTTTCTTCGGCGTAGCCCGTAGAATAGCCACTCATGCCGTCGCCACCCACATAGAATGTTTCGAAAGGCGACTTCTTATGCTTGTTGAACGAACCGAGCAGACCCAGCTCCACGCGGGTCATCAGCACGAAACACTTCTGGCCGCCGCTAAGGGCAGTGAAGGTGCGGGCCTTGAACTTCCACTTGTGATACTCAATCCAGCGGTATTTCTCTTGCAGCTCGTCAACATACGTGGGCGACTGATAATTGAGGGCCAGGCCAGAATAGTCTTTTCCGTCCCACTTCGACCAAGGCGGCGTAACCGTCACCGAAGCCATGAACTCGGAACCCTTTCGGGGGAACAGCGGGTTGTCGGTTGACTGTCGTGAAAGCGTCAGACTCAGGTTGAGGTTGTTGCTCGCACCGTTGGTAATGAGGAAGTATCGCCAGTTTTTCAGCACATAACGCTGGTAGGCCAACTGCAGCGAGAGCTGGAAATAGTCGTCGGGCCAACGCAGGCGTTTGCCCCATCCCAGCGACACACCGATGAGCTTCACAAACTTGTCGGGGTCGTAGTAGCTCTCGTAGTTGTTGTAACCATAGTAGCCATAAGAGCCCATACCATACATATAATTATAGTAATTGTTCTGCCAGGCACTGTTGTAATAAGTGCTTGACACGTCGCTCTGCTTGCTGTAGTAAGCACCGATGCTGAACTGAATGGGGCGCTTGCCTCCAAACCAGCCGGTGGAGTAAGATATGCTGGTGTTGTTGTAGTATCGTCCGTTGGTCTGGTAGCCAATGTTGAGCACCTCGCCGTCGCCCTGTGGCATTATGCCACGGTGAAGCTTGTTCTTGCCCAGCAGGTTGGCCATGGAGAAGTTGTTCAGCTTGAGTCCGATGCGGCCAATGACGCCCGTTTGTCCCCAACCCAGCGAGAACTCAATCTGGTCGTTCGACTTTTGCTCTAGGTTCCAGTCAACATTCACGGTTCCGTCGTCGAAGTTGGGTTTAACGTCGGGAGCAATTTTCTCGGGGTCGAAGTGACCCATGGATGCCAGGTCGCGGGCTGTACGCGTAATGGCTTCTTTAGAGAAGAGGTCGCCCGGCTTGGTGCGCAGCTCGCGGCGCACCACGTTTTCGTACAGGCGGTCGTTACCGTTGATGCGCACGTGGCTCAGGTAAGCCTGCTGATTTTCAACAATTCGCATTTCCAGGTCGATGGAGTCGCCCACAATGTTCACCTCGGTAGGCTCAACGCTCGAGAACACGTATCCGTTGTTGTAATAGATGTTACCCACGGCATCCTCGTCGCCATCCGAGCGCACACGCTTGTTGATTTGCTTCTGGTTGTAAACCTCGCCTTTCTTCATACCGAGCACCTGATTGAGATAGTCGGTGGGATAAACCGTGTTGCCCACCCAGGTGATGTTGCGCAGGTAGTAGCGTTTGCCCTCATCTACTCTGACGGCAATGTTGACGTGCTTATCATCGAAGTTCCACACACTGTCCTCAACAATGGTGGCATCGCGATAACCGTACTCGTTGTACTTTTCAATAAGGCTTTGCTTGTCTTTCTTCCAGCGCTCGGGGGTGAATTTCTTCGACTTCAGGAAGTTGGCAAACTTGCCAGCCTCGTGGGTCTTGGCAAAGGCACCCTTCTTGAACAGGCCACCCTTGATTTTCGAGTCCGAGAGGGCCTCGTTGCCGTAAATCCAGATGTAGCGCACCTTCATCTTCTCTTTCTTATCGACAATCACGTCGAGAATCACCTGATTCTTGCCCGTCACGTCGTCGCGCTGCACAATGTCGATGTCGGCGTTCTTAAAGCCTTTGTCGTCGAAATATTTCTTGGCCAGTATCTTGGCACGGTCGATGATGTTGGGGTGCAGGCTCATGCCTTTCACCATGCCCAGCTTCTCCTCCATGTCCTCGCGCTCCGACTTCTTCAGGCCAATATAGTTGATGGCCGACACCTTGGGACGCGTGGCCAAGTAGATGTGCAGATAGACTTTGTCACCCACGAGCGAATCGACGGCCACCGACACTTTGGAGAACAAACCGTGTTTCCAATACCGCTTTACGGCATCGGTGACGGCAGTGCCCGGAATTTCGATGGGGTCGCCCACGCTGAGTTTCGATATGCCGGTGAGCATGTAGTCCTCGTAACCTTCCACTCCTGACACGGCAATGCCGGCGAGCGTTCCTGAGATAGGTGTTCCGGCATAGGATATTTCGGGGTTGACGATTTTCTCCTGTGCCTGCGCTTGTGTTGTGAACAACGAGCAGTGCGCCGCCAGCACTGCCATGAGCAGGCAGACGCGCAACGTCGTTTTCACCTTATTATATATTATATTCATCGTTCAAACAGTATTTTCACTACTTTCTTCTCCCTTCGTCGCCTCTTCCTCGCGAGTTTGCTCCTCTCCTACTCCGTTTCCTCACCGCTCACTTGCTGCTCGGTTTTTCCGAAGCGGCGCTGGCGGCTCTGATAGCTGGCAATGGCCTTGTGAAGGTCTGCCTCGCCGAAGTCGGGCCAGTAGGTGTCGCAGAAGTAAAGCTCACTGTAGGCTATCTGCCAAAGCAGATAGTTGCTCACGCGCAGCTCGCCTCCCGTGCGGATGAGCAGGTCGGGATCGGGCATGAAACGTGTCTGCAGGTGCTGGCTGATGGTGTCCTCGGTGATGCTCTCCACGTCGGCATTGCCGTTGGCGCGCATCTCGGCCACGATGCCTTTCACAGCCTCGGTTATCTCCCAACGGCTGGAGTAGCTCAGTGCCACCACCACCGTCATGCGTGTGAACGAGGCCGTGTGGTCAACCAGTTGCTGCACGGCTGCCCTGACATCGGCCGGCAGACGGTCCATGTCGCCAATAACGCAGAACCGGACATTGTTCTTGACAAAAATCTCCTCTTCCAGCGAGCTGAGCACCAGCCCCATCAAAGCCGACACCTCGTCGGCCGGACGATTCCAGTTTTCGGTGGAGAACGTGTAGAGCGTCAGGTATTTCACACCCAGTTTCACGCACTCGGTGGTGATGCGGCGCACCGTTTCCACACCGGCCTTATGGCCAACGGTGCGTTTCTCGTTGCGCTCCATGGCCCATCTGCCGTTACCGTCCATGATAATGGCAATGTGCTCGGGCATTCGTTGCTTATCCAGTTCTGTCATATCTTGGTTTCTTAATTTCTTAGAATTGTGCTCCCCACTCCTAACTCCTAATTCCTCACTCCTAATTCCTCACTCCTAACTCTTAACTCCTCACTCGTCCTGATTGTGACAGGTGACGCACTTGGGCGAAAAGCTGTAGGTGAGCGTCAGTTGCAAGGCTGTGTAGCCGTCTTTGTTCTTAAAGGCTCCCGAACTCGGAATGAGATAAGGGTCAACCACGCCGTCAAGCTTATCGCTCAGCGAAAAGTGTACCGCCCACTCGAGGCCAAGGTTCAGCCGGTCACCAATTTTTGCCTTCACGCCCACGCCTATGGGGAAGTTGGCCGCCACCATGCTTTTGGTATCGCCAATGACGAGGGTGCCACCCACGCCCAAAAACACGAAAGGCACCACGCGCTTGGCTCCACGATAGTCGTGGCCGGTGCCGTAGGGCAGAAAGTTGTATTCGTAGGTGATGCCCAGCTCACCCAGATGGTTGCTAAACGAGTAAGGGTCGTTGGCCATGTCGGGATAGTAGGTTTTCACAGCCGACGACTTGCCTTTCAGGATGCCATAGGTGAGATTGGCGCGCAGGGCCATCCACGGACTGATGACGCGGCGCAACAGCAGCGAGCCCATGGGCTGAAGGCTGCCCGTGATGCTGCCGTTGAGGTCGCCCACGTAGCTGACGGCACCCGCACCCGCACCAAACTCCATACGATACTCCACATCGTCTTGGGCACGGCTGTCAACAGGCCACATACTCACCACGACAAGAGCCGCAACGACTCTCATCATCCATGCGATGCCTGCAGGCTTGTGTGCGTCGGTTATCACTACCTTCATCCTTCGTCACTCATGCTTCGTCAGGTGCTACTTCTTCAGACTGCCCAGACGGCCACAATACACCATTCCCGTAGAACCGCTGACAATCCACAGGTGGTTGTCGGCATCAACAGTCATGCCAAACACACCTGCGCAACTGAAATTGGCAGGTAAACCGAAACGGCTGTCTTGCAACCAGTTGATGCCACCGTCGCGGCTGGCATAGAACTGCGCGAACCCTGTTTCTTTGCATCCGCCAAAGCCTTTGCCACCGAGAGCCAGCACGGCATCGGCGTAGCGCACCACCTTCAGTCCCTGTAAACGCGGCAACAGATAGACGCCACTCGCGGGAGCGATGTAGTTCCAGTCGGTGGCCTGCCCCTCGTCGATGATTTTGCACCACACTTGGGCCGTTGCACCTGTGGCATCGTCCTCCAGGCTGCGGTTGCCCACCAGCAGCAACTGTTGGACGTCGGTATTGGTGCGCAGGGCCCAACAAGCACTGCTCACATCTTGTGTGGGCAGCAGCGCAAGGTCAGCGTCGAGCGTCTCGGCAGCCCATGTCAGGCCTTTGTCGTCCGAAACAGCCATAGCACCGTCGGCAGCCAGGCCGTAGAGCCGGCTGTCCGAAGCGGCCAGCAGCCGCAGGGGCACCATAGCCCCTTCGACGGGAGTAAGGCTTCCGTCAGCCTTCAGACACTTCAGCTGTGCGCCGTCAACCATCAGCACATCGTCGCCCAGGGCCACCGCATTGTCGGCCACTCCGGCACCGAGCATCACATTCGACAACGACCAGTCACCACCGCCGGTGCTCGTCATCAGCTGAGTGGTGTTTCCGTCGGAACCCAGCAACACCAGCCGTTTGCCGGCGGCCAGCAGACGCATGGAGACGAAACTCCGCAGCTGGACAGCCAGGGCTGTTGGCATGAGTTTTTCGGTCCAAAGCACCTTTTCGGCACTCTCCTGATGCACATTCACGCGCACCGTGTAGTCGCGCGTGGCTGTGCCGTCGTTAGAAACCACCCGCAGCACGCGAGGCTGACTGAAGTCGAGCGAGTCGCTGGTGTTGAAAAATTTCAGCGTGTCGTTGTCGATATTCTTGAGCACCACCACACCGCTGTTTTTCGATGTAATCGTGCATAGCAGGTGAGCCGCGTCGGAGCCGTAGGGCAGCGAGTCGGGATTGTAGATCTCGAATTTCTTTTGGTCGATGTAAAACTTATAGGCACTGCCCGCAAAAGTGGTCTTATACACGCTGTCCTCGCCCGACTTCGATTTGGTGTGCAAATAGCGGTTCACCGTGCCAAGCGAAAACGAGGTGATGGCCGTGTCGTCGTAGTATTTCACATCGCTGTCGCTGTCCGACTTCAGACACGATGTGTACATACACAGGGCAGCCACCATGAGGGCAAAAGGCAATAATATCCTTTTCATTCCTTTGATTATATGATTTTTGACTGCAAAAGTAATCAGAATTCCGCAAATACACGCGCTTTTACACATTTTATTATGAAATTATGGTGGAAAACGCCCGTTTTTTAAGTTCTATTAAAATAAAATGCCAGCATGAATCGCTCATGCCGGCATCTGCTAAAATGTTAACGCACATTGGATTTCACAAGAGTGATGACACTCAGAACGGTCATCACCATCGCTATGGCCAATATTGCGGACGTTTCTGAATCTAATAACATCATCTTTTACCTTAAAAAATCTATCAAAACTACTAACCTATGAAAACTTTCCTATATCTTGAAGCGTTCTCACGAACGCTGTGTATAGCTTCTAAGCTTTTGTGAACAAATTGTGCACGAATGTCGCCCGTTTACGGTTTTGTGAACATATTGTACACAGCCTTATGCTTTTGTTCTAAATTTCTGGTGCAAAGGTAGTGGTTTTTGGGGCAACAGCCTAGCCTTGCGAGAGGTTTCTGTCCGAGCAGCCGCTTTTTTTGATGTAGGTCAAAAACGCTATTCCCGCAAGTTTTCCTCACATTTCTCACGATAGCGAAATCTTCTCACAGCGTTAAGACAAAATTCTCTAACTTGGATTATTCATAGTGCCACAAGGCGGAAGCAGCTCCCCTCCCCTCAAGGGGAGGGGTAAGGGGTGGGGTCTGTAATATTGCTATTTTGCGAAAAAATACTGACCCCGCCCCGGCCTACGCCCACCCCGCCCCTACATGGGCGGGGAGAGGCTGGCGCATCGGAAGGTATGAAGAGTGCCTTGAACGAAATGAAAAATCCAGGTAAGAGTATTTCATCGTAACACCGCAAGATTCTATTACCGTGAAATAATAAAATAATACCGAGAGATAATTCTCTATTACCGCGAAAAAAAATCCTTTTGCCGAAAAACAACTCTGAGTCAAAATAGTCTCTTTGTCTCTCTGTCAAAAAACCTCTCTTTGTCTCTTTGTCAAAACTTCTCTTTGTCTCTTTGTCAAAAAACCTCTCTGTCGGGGAAAAACAAAAAAGCTGCGCCCCAAGAGGCACAGCCTTTTATCTGTTTCAATCGGCAATTGTCAAATGTCAATTGTCAATCATCAATTGTTTAGAGTTTCGGACCGGCAGCCACGAGAGCCTTACCAGCCTCGTTGCCTTCGTACTTCTTGAAGTTCTTGATGAAGCGTGCAGCCAGATCCTTAGCCTTCTCGTCCCACTCTGCGCGGTTCTGATAGGTGTCGCGCGGGTCGAGGATGCCCCAAGCCACGCCGTCGAGCTGTGTGGGAACCTCGAAGTCGAAGTAAGGAATCTTCTTGGTGGGAGCCTTCAGGATGGCACCGCCCAGGATGGCGTCGATGAT
>JAEEGL017403894.1_pt1 | contig 18240 bp, 11 predicted proteins | sample 9134231 | NCBI WGS metagenome assembly JAEEGL01 (sample SAMN16246548, study PRJNA631951) | gut metagenome | biome: gut microbiome; feature: rumen; material: fiber-attached | host: Bos | place: Iran: Karaj | collected 2018-10 | reverse complement strand
TTATTATAATAATCACCAATACGAGGATCTCTCGCCATACCTTTGATGATGTTTTCGGTATTTAAGCCATGTGATAAAGCATAACTATCTAATTCATTAAAATAAGCCACGCGCATAGCTAAATAAGCATTGGAAAAGAGTTTGGTGGCTTCCGCTTCCATGGAGGACATATAGATAGTTTTATTGAGGTTTTGCGCAGAATTTTCTAATAATCTAGCGAATTCTTTGGCTTTTTGTTCCTTATAGTTATCGCATCCTATGATAATTCTCGATGGATATAAATTATCATATAAAGCATTACCTTCTCTTAAAAATTCAGGAGAAAAAATAATAGATAGTTGGGGATATTGTTCTGTCATTGATTTTGTGAAACCAATAGGGACAGTAGACTTAATAACTATAAGAGCACGAGGATTGATGAAGTTGACATCTTTGATAACCTGTTCCACGGATGAAGTATCAAATTTATTAGCTTGATCATCAAAATTCGTGGGTGTAGCCACAATAACAACATCCGCTTCTTTATAGGCTTCTTGATTAGTGGTGGCTTTAATAGATAATTTCTTATTAGCCAAATATTCTTCTATTAACGTATCTTTAAAAGGAGATTTATGATTGTTTACTAAGTCAACTTTTTCTTGGATAATATCCACCATTATAACTTTGTTATTTTGTGATAAAAGGACACCTAAAGATAGGCCAACGTATCCAATACCGGCAACTGCTATTGTGTGAGTTTTTTGAGGAGTTCTTTCTTTTTTATTATTGTTAGTTACGTATTCCTTTAAATTATTAAAGGCATGTTTATATTTAAAAGAAGTTGAAGACGAATCATCGTTTTCTAGTCTTTTATATGTTCTTAAAGGAATATCCAAAAGTTTTGACGCTTCGATTTGTGATAGCCCTTTAGAAATACGCAGCTCTTTTAATGTCATGTTTATATTGTAAATTGTTTTTATTAAAAAGAAAAGTGCCATTTTGGCACCTTATTGTTGATATTGTTTATTTGGCATTATTCATTTTGATAACTATGTCATCTATCCAAGATGTGTCATCATTTTCAAATCTTTCCAAGAATAGCAATAGATTTGTGCTTGGAGAACATGTCATATCGGTGGAAATCTCTTTGAGATTGTTTTTCATTTTTTCATAGGAACGATAGGTTATTAAATCCATCATTTGTTTTATCTGTTCTTGTGTGGCGTTATAGCACTTGATTCCGGTGAGAGACTCCACTATTTCATGGTTTTTATTTTTAGCAACGTGGGTGAGATCAACTTTATCAAAATGAGATAATACGACTTGTAAGGTGACCGGATTAACAAATATCAAAATCTCTTGAGCGATGTTATGACCAGCGAATATTTCGTTATTGATTTTATCAATAATGGACTGAAATTGTTTCGAATTATTGTCGGCGTCACAAAAGATAAGAATAAGATCGTATTTATCTTTGTTGAACAAATCTTGAAAGCGAGGAAATATTCTCCCGTTGCCTTTAACATTGATTATTAAATCAATATCATATTTGTCTTTTTTAAAGCAGGGAAAAGAAAATAGTTTATCTAAATAAGGCTTTTCTTCAAAACCTTCACATATGATGGCTATTTTCTTCTTCCTATCATTCATCGGTAGCGGCCTCTAGTAATTCAAATAATTCGGGACTTGGAATGGCACCAAAGCGACCGTGCAAGTAATAATCAACGATATCTTCATCACCGCGTAAGCCGCTTTCATCACGAGAAGAAAAGTCGGATAGATGGACGACATATGATTCGTTTGTTTGAGAGTCGATATTAGTGAGATATATTTGATCTTTTCTAAACATCTTTTGTAAATCCATTAATAACAAATCATGCGTGGAGAAAACTAATTGTGCTTTCTTATTTAACTCATTATTAAACAAAGAGATGATGGACCTTGTCAAAATATGATGTAAGGAACTGTCAATTTCATCAACAAGTAGAATTCTTCCATATTTAATGGCTTCATAAATATATCCTGATAACGCAATTAGTTTTTGTGTTCCTAAAGAATCAAAAACAAAGCTTGGGACTCGATGTTCTTTATGAACGCTATAGAATTTTAAGTTTTCAGGGACCACTACTTTCTTAATCATATTTGATATATCAACATCGCTTTTAACTTCATCGGAAAAGCCAAAATCAGATATATGCAAATCGCAGTTTTTGATAAATTCAGAAATAAAGAGGCTAGCTTTGGGGTCATTTTGCATTAAATTAATAGTTTTTGATAAATCCATATTGCCATCTAGTCTTAAAAGAATAATGGAATTAGCAAAATCTAAATAATCTTTTTTAGCAATTCCTAATGGCGATTTAGGATCGAAATTGATAGTTAACACAATCGGATAATTAGAAGAAAACATGTTGGCAATAGATGGGTTACTTTTTTCATCGATATGCAAAGCGGGAATAAAAATTCCCTTTTTATCCCTTCTAATTAAAAGAGAATAACTTTTAACACTGTTATTTTGTGGAGCCACAGAAAAGGTTGATAATTCTTCTTCTAAATATTCTTTTTTCTGGCAATCATAAGAAACAATATAACGATAATTTCTCTTTTTTATATTAAATTCCACTTCATAGTGAATAACATTATCCGCAATAAAAGAATTGGTGAGGTCTTCATGAGGAGCATTTAACATGATTGTTTTTAAATTAGCTAATGCTAAAACCAAGCAAGTTTTGCCGGTGTTATTAGGACCATATACGCCAATGGTTTTAAGGATTCGTCTATTATCCAATTCAAAAGAATTACACAAAAAACGTTTTATCGATAAATTCGCGGTCAAGGAGACATTAACTTTATTGGCAAATGTCTTGTAGTTCTTAAAAGAAAAATTAGTAAGCATAGTATTCCCTCTCACCAAAATAATACCATTATATTTAGTACTGTGCAATATTTTTACACAACTATAAATTATTTCGATATTTTTTCAGACTAAAAATATTCATATTTTTAAAAAGTGAATAATAAAAAAGCGGATTATTCCGCTTCTATTTTCTAAGCTCTTTTCTTTCGAATAAGGAATGGCAATATCTATCGATATAGGTACATAGGCCTTTCCCTTTTTTAGCGCATTCCTGTAATCTCTTAATATTGATCTTTCCCACAGATTTATCGGTATATAAATAAGCTTCCGGTCCACTGATGAAGACCACCCAGATATAGCCATCTCCTATTTCATAAGAAATGACATCAGAATTACCGGATAAATTTTTGTATGGCGTCATATTATATATTTTATATTATTGGAACGTTTTGTAGCAAAATAACTTTATTTTACTTGTTGAATTGTAAGAAACTTGATACATTATTTGTGGGATATCCCACGGAGGTGCTTTATGGAGATCACACTAAAATCTTATGATGCTAGAATTGATTCCAAAAAAAGAATCACTATAAGGAATCCAATGTATGATTATTATCATGTCACAGAAAAGGAAAACGGGGTTGTTATTTTAGAACCGCGTTTGTTGGTCGATCCTCTTACTATATCGAAAAACACATTAGATTCGATGGATAAAGCGGTTGAAAACGTTAAAAAAGGTATTGTTTCTAAGCCAATTAAATTGTAATTATTTTGTTTGAAATACGATTAGGCGTCCCCGAGATTTAGAATCTCTGGTCGACATTAAGTAACAAAATCGAAAACAATATATAGGCATTGAGCCACATCCTAATGATAATAAGCACTCATACGACAAGATTACTTTATCAAGCACCAGAGAATGAGAGCAAGGTTAACCTTGCTTTTCATTTGCTAAAAGACATTATTATTTTTAATAATTTGCCATAAATGATATTAAGTGATATGATAACCACGCTGTCGCTAAAGAAATCATTATGATTTATTTAATTGCATTCGTCTCATTAACACTGACATTCGGATTGACATTCATTGTCAATAAATACTGCTCTACAAAAGTAGAAAAAATAATTAATAGAAGAGTATTACCAATTATTCTCTCTTTACTTTTTGCGGCGCGTTTTGTCTGCTACCATTGTCCACAGATTGAACAATCAGCTTTAAGTGAATGGTCATTATATCGTGGACCGATGAATGGCTTTTTAAACACTGTTGGGCAATTAGCTATTTGGTTAGAAATAACAGCGATGATTCTCTTATTGTGCCGTCCATGGTTTGGTTTTAAAACCATCAAATGGTACACAAAATATATTGCTTCTTCTATTTTCTTTACTTGCTTTATCGCTCTTTATCCGATGTTTGTCACTATGCAAGGAAACGATTCCTTTAGTGTGTTATATATTCTTCTTCCAATAGAAATAGGAGCTTCTCTTGCTTATTGTGTCTATTTTATTATCCGTGACTGGAAAATTAAAATATCTCGACATTCATATTTAGAAGCGGCATTAACCCCTATCGCTTTATCATTTTTCACCCTTCAACCTTTCACTCCGATGTTCTTCTTCGGTTTAGGAAAACCATATTACACTCCTTATGATTTAAGCATTTATCATCGTATATTCTTATATTTCAGTTTAGTTATTATTCCTTTATTAATATATTTCTTTACAAGAAACGCTCATATCGATAAAAGAAAATTCGTCGTTGTTTTTATCGCGATTGGTACACTAACTAATTTCATGTGCTATTACAAATATGATACTTTCCTTAAACCATGGGATTGGCCATGGCATCTTTGTAATATCGCGATGTTTATTATTCCTTTAGTGGTTATTTTTAACTGGAAGAAACTATTCTATTTCACTTATTTCATTAATGTGTTTGGTGCGGTTTTATCTATGCTAATGCCTAACTATGATAGCTATTTAACTATTTTTAATCCCTCTATTAGTTTATTCTGGGCTAACCATATGGTGGCGTATATGATGCCATTATTATGTGTGGCTTTAAAATTATATGATCGACCCAAGATAAAAGAATTCTTTATTTCGATGGGTTGGTTTGCTTTATATTACACAATTGTTTTATTCCTCAACCCCATCTTTGGAGCCTATGGACATAGCACCGATTATTTCTTTATCAATAGTAATTTTATCGCTGATAAATTAGGTAACTGGGCTAACAAGATATTCTCTATGAAAGCTTCATTTATGGTCAATGGCAAAGAATTGGTGTTCCATCCTCTTTATCAAGCTTTATATTTCTCGGGATATTTCCTTATTGGATTTGGTGTATGGTTCGTCTATCAATTAGGGTTTGATATTGCGGATAGTCATTATGAATTGCATTTAAAATTAAGAGGTATTAGACAAGATAAAATCGCACTTAAAAGTGTCTTAAATGGAAGGGAGATGACACAGCCTATGGAAGATAATGTCGGAATTAAATTAGAATTAAAACATTTTTCCAAAAAATATGGATTAAATAAGCATTATTCAGTCCATGATGCTAATTTAGAAGTCTATGGTGGAGAAGTCTTTGGCTTTTTAGGTCCTAATGGAGCGGGTAAATCCACTATTATTAAATCTATCGTTGGTATTCAACCTATCTCCGAAGGAGAAATCTTTGTCTGTGGTTATAATGTCAAAACACAACCGGTTATGAGTAAAGCACAGATTGGTTTCGTTCCTGACCACTATGCTTTATATGAAAAATTATCTGGTAGAGAATATCTTAACTATATCGCTGATATTTATGAAGTCAGCAAAGAAGATAGAGATGCTAGATTAAAAGAATATATTCATTTATTTGAATTAGAAGAATCCATCGATAATAAAATTAAGACCTATTCTCATGGTATGAAGCAAAAGATCACTATTATCGCTGCTTTAGTGCATAATCCAAAAGTTTGGATTCTTGATGAACCATTAACCGGTCTTGATCCCACTTCTATTTTCCAAGTGAAAGAATGCATGAAAAAACATGCTGAAGCGGGCAATATTGTCTTCTTCTCTTCTCACTTAATTGATATCGTAGAAAAATTATGCGACCGCATTGCCATTATTAAGCACGGTGAAATTCAATGCATTAAAGATGTGAAAGAAATTGAAAATTCCGAAGAATCTTTGGAACAATTCTATATGAAGATTATCGGTGACAATAAATAGAAAGGAAAACATGAAGAACTTTTGGCCATTAGTGATGTTACAGTTCAGAGATAAGTTAGACTTATCTTGGGCAAAGAAAAAGAAAACTTTTATTCAAAAGTTAGTTTTCTTCACCATCAAATTCCTCTTATTAGGAGGAGGTACTTTTGGCTTGATGTATCTTTTGGTATTTGTTGGCTTCCTTAAAGGAAATGATGAAATAATTCATTTTTATAGTCTTTTCTTCGCTTTGATGCTTTTATTAAATCTCATATCTGCGACTGTTGGATTGATGAAAACATTATATTTTGCGGATGATAATAAAGTATTAGTTACTTTACCAGTCGGTTCCAGTCAGTTGTTCTTTTCTAAAATATTAGTGTATTTCTTCTTCCAAATTAAAAGAGATATCGATATCTTATTACCTATTACATTAGGGTTATTTATTTTTGGAATATGGGGAAATATCATCCATATCGGATCTATTTTCTATATGCTTATCGTTTTATTTATTAATGCGATTTTGATTGTCTTATTGGGTTCGATATTATCTATTCCCGCTTTATATATTTATAAATGGATGAAGAATTATCCCATTGTGGAATTAATATTTGTTATTGTCGCCGTTATTGCTTTTGTGGTGGTTTCTTTCTTATTAATTGGATTAATTCCGGACAATATCGATTTATTTAACCAATGGCAAGCCATCACTAGAGGAGTTAATGATTTTATCTTATCTATTAGACATAATGTCTATCCTGTCGATTATATTGTCAGATGTATGACCGGAGAATGGACATGGTTTGATTCTATGAAGAATTTTTCTTTCATCGTTAATTCGCAAACATTAATTAGAACCGCTATTTTATTTGGTATTGCCAGTATCTTAGGGGTTATTGTTTTCTTTGGTATTAAGCCATTTTATTTTGCGATGATGACTAAAACTGGAGAATTTAATAAAGAATTAATTAATAATCCTAAGAAAAATAAAAAACATAAAAAATATGTGACATTTGCTAATAAAGAACTCAAATTATCATTTAGAGATTTTGATGTTTCTGGTTCTTATATTTCTATTTATATCATCGTTCCTATCCTTCTTTATTTTATGAATAAAATATATGGGGCTATTTCTACTTCTCAATTAGGAAAGATGATGGTTATTGCTTTTTCTATTTTATTAACTATTCTTCCTTATTTAGCTTCTAATAGCATTATCGCTACTTTATATTCTAAAGAAGGTCGAGCGGGTTATATTAAAAAGACCAAACCTATCGATCCTCTTTGGCCTTTGATTTCTAAAGTCTTATTTAATTTAATATTATCTGTTCCTTCCATTATTGTTTGTATGGTGATACTTGGTGTCATGTGTGGAACACCTGTTTGGGGATGTATTTTATTAGGAATAGCTTTTATTTCTATACAATACGGCCATATTTTCTATTCCGCAGGTTTAGATATCATGAATCCCCAAAACGAAGTTTACGCTACCGATGGAGAACAAATTAATAACCCTAATGAAAATAAAGCGACAGTGGTCGGCTTTGTCACCGCTTTTGTTTATGCTTTAATTGCGTTCTTATTGATGCAAGAATCAGTGAGATTATATGGGAATACCCATATGGCTATTTATAAATTATTATTAATTGCTTTGGCTTATTTTGGAGCGGCCTTCTTCTTATTCTTTATGAAAGTAAGGGCGTTCTATTATGAAAAATAGAAAGGAAAATGTGACAAAATGAAGAAATCGACAATTTTAGCATTAGTTATCGTTTACATTGTTTCCTTTCTTGTGGTAGGTTTATTAGGTATCGCGATTAAGGGATATAATCCCATTATCTATGTCGATGATATAGTGGTCACCGATCCCGATAATAGCGCATACATGAAACCAGGTACGCCTAGCGAAGGATATGATTATTGGTATAAATCAATTATCCATGAAGATCATATATCCTTAAGAATTAAGGCCACTGCGTTTCCTGAAAACACAACATACCCCAATTTAGACTTCGAAGTGGAAGAAGATGAAAAATACACCTTCACCACCACCGAAGGTAAATATGGTATAATTAATTTCCACGACTTAGACTTCGGCATTCCGAAAACATGCCGCATCGTCGTTAAATCGACCGATGGAAAGAAATTCCAAAAAGTTGTGGGTATCGCCGTTTTATATTCATAAAGAAGTTAAATAAAGGAGATTAAAAAATCAAATGAAAAGAAAATTTAACTCATTAATGGTCTTGTCTCTTTCTGGCATCTTAGCCTTTGGCTCATTAGTCGGATGTCAAAAAAGCAATTCCGATTCGCAAGACAGTGGTTCTAGCGGAAGCAAACAAGAAAAAACTTATATGTTATCCACGGTCAACCAAAATGCAAACTATGCGAAATATTTAAGCAATATCACTATTGATTCTAGTCGTGATGATGGATTCAAAGTGAGAACCAATCCTTATCGTGTTGGTGATGACAATCCTTACAAATTCAAACCTATTTTGGTGGTTGTTGATGATGATTTAAACCCCGCTAGCGAAGCTAACTGGGATAAACCATTCGACATTAAAGTGGAAATTAAAAACGCTGATGCTTTTGAAGTTGCTGATGCCGCTTTATATGAAATTTTAGATGCCAAAGAATGTGTCATTCAATTTAAAGAAGGAGCCGCTGGTCATACTTTTAAATTATCAGTCGTTCCTACTGGCATTCCTGAAGCTAGCATTAATAATTTCACTAAAACATTAACAATTGATGTCATTGATGGTTATAACGTCTATGATGCTAAAGAATTAGGTTTATTAGACACTAGAACCACAAAAGTTAGCGAAAGTGAAGAAATGCCTTTAGATTCTTGGAGCAAATTTAAAACCGCAAATGGTATTGATGCGACTTTAAAACCCAATAATCTTGTTTTACAGCATGATGTTAATATCACCTTAAATGATTTACCACCAGAAGTCGTATATAGCGCTAATGATCATGGTGCTAATTTTGCTGGCACCATGAGAGACTGGGTTGGTGTTTATACATTAGAAGAAAGCAATAAAGATATCACCTTATTTGGCAACTATTTCCAATTTAATTTCTCGCAACTTCCTTTAATTACCTATTATGAAGGCGATGCCACTCACGTGAATTCTCATTCTATGTTATTTGATGTCCGTAGAGGAACATTTACCGTCGAAGATATTAACGTCACAGGTAATGCCAAATATGCTACAGAAGAAAACGAAGATAAATACGCCGGTGGCTTAATGTTTATTAAAGCTAGAAGATATGTTGAAGCCATTAACGCTAGAAATATTCTCGGTAGAGAATCCTTCATCACTTTCATGGGCGAAGATACCGAAACTGAAAAAGGTTATGTTGATTTTGATATTAATAATTGCAAATTCAGCAATAACTACAATTCCTTCTTATATAACTGGGGTGGAAAAATGGTCGCCACTAATACCGACTTTGTAAAATGTGGTGGTCCTATCATTATTCAAGACCATGTTGGTGTTGGTGATGATAATGTTTGTGAAAGAGAAGATTATTCTATCATTGGTATCGCTCCCGAAACCATTTTCAATAATTGTAAATTAGAAAACTATGTCGCTGGTACTGAAGCTTGGTTCAACCAATTCAATGTCACAGCGATGGTTGGTCAAATTAAAGGTTTATCTGATGCTTATTCCGCACAATTAGGTTTGACTTATTTAGTGGATTCGCAAAGCCATGCTCCTACCACAACTGCTGGAAGTAATGCTACTTTATTCAACTTTGTCGCTATTAATAAATCCGGGAAGGCTGAAGGCGCTACTAATTTACCAGTATGTGGTAAAGTCATCATCAATGATGGTGAAGATGCTGATTGCTTCAATTATTCTCAACCCACTCAAGAAGATGTCCAAGCTTATGTCGATTTAAATACCTTTATGGCGGAACAAGAAGCTGCCGTCAAAGCTTATGGTGAAGGCGATGGAGGTGCTGCTTTAGCTGCCTTATTTACCAAATGGGAATTCCAACCTGCAGACATGACGCAAGAAGCTATTCAAGCCGCTATTACCGAAAAAGCTATGGAATTACAACAAGCCGCTGCTCCTACCATTAATCACGCTGCATTAAGAGGTGTTAATGCTACACAAGTGGGTGGACAATATTTACCAGTCTTCCAAAGCGGTGGCCAATTCGCATGCTTCGGTATGGATGGAGAAGGTAAACAATATATGCAAGACTTATCTAATGTTGTCACCGGTGCTACCGATCCATTAGCTCCTACCAATCCATTTAAAGCTAATGCCACAAATTATACTGGTATTTACTATATGGGCATGATGCTGGTCTTTGGTTTAAAAGAATTACCAAAAAATTAATTGATAAATATTATTAGATAGAGCCACTTGTGTGGCTCTTTTCTTTTCGCCAACAAACTACATGGGTAAAAAATGAAAAAAGATATATAGTTGCTTTGGCTTCTTTTATTTCTTTATTGATAAAAGATAAGCCTAAAGAAAAGGACATTCCAAGGGTGAATAAAGAAGAGATGATAATAATTCTTTTCATGTTATGTATCACTTAAATGATAGATGGTTTACAAATACTTGCAAACAATTGGGTATAAGGTATGAATTTTTGATAAGAAAAAAGCCAGCAAAACTGGCCTTATTCTATATTATTCGTATTTTTTCTTTTTTAATTGATATAAGACAATACTTATGGAAGTGACACTGAGTAAGGTAACTGCTACAACAATAATAGGAACAACTTGATTATTAATATTTTTAAATGTTTTAGCGGTTGTTAAACCGGTATAACCATAAACACTTGTGCCTTTTCTAGATAAGAAGTCAATATAGTTATATTTACCGACAATAATATCGTATTTAGATACCGCTAAAGCAATTGTTCCATTAGTGCCATCAGTAGGTGTAACCACACTACCAGAAACGGTATATGTCGCGGTTTTTAAGAAATTCTTTTCATCAATAGATGAAATACTATTATATAAATCTCCTAATTGGCTCCAAGATAAATCTAATGTAGGAGCATTACCACCAGTGGAATCACAGGTGATATTGTCTAATAATGTTTGTGAGAAATTATAAGCGGTAACTACTTTCTTATAGAAATTAATAGGATAAGAATTATTAGAACCAGTATATGTTGTAAATTTGCTGGAATAATATTCTAAATATAAACCATTAGTGACAACATCATATCCGTCGGAATTGCTATTTTTTGTAATAGTCCAATCAGTACCATTTTGGGTTAAGGAATCACTTAAACCTAAATTACGATAGGTTTTTGTGCCACTTGTAGTGGAATAGCCATAAAGATATTGACTGCCATTATAAAAAGCATAACCACCACCATAACTTTTCACTGTCCAAATGGTCATATCGTCTTCATCATAAGAAATGATTTGATTATCAACGGTGCCATCGTTAGCGGTTAAATAATAAGTGCTATAAATCGTATCTTTTAAGACATAACAAGAACTAGAAGATATACTTTCTTGAGCGGCGATAATAACTTGATCGCCTGGTAATAAAGGATTACTACCGGTTACTAATTCATATGTATCAGTGGTAACTGGTAAGGCTTTGACATTGATTTGATAGGAAGCACTTTCTTCTTCATATGTAACAGTAATGGTTTTCACACCACTTGTGGACATATCAGGAGAAGAAACACTTGTGGGTGTGACTACTTCGCTAGAGTCATCATCATAATGAGCGGTGACCACTAAACCAGAATAATTAAATGTATCTCCGACATTAAATGTCTTTTGGACATTTTCGGTATCTAAAGTGATAGAAGTTAAGGTTGGTGCGCTAGATTCCGCCACTCTATATAACGATAAAGCTCCACCTGTTTGATCAGAATAGCAAGCAAAACCATAGGAGGCATTATTTCTTAAATTAGCATTCACACTATCGGAGGCATTGCCTTTATTGACAAATTCATAGGTGCTTGTGCCAGTGACTGTCCATTTGGCATAGTCATTATTAGTATCGCTTAAAACACCTTTGTTATTAGTGCCATTACCAGCGGCATATTTACTAACGGAGGCATTATAAATTGTCCAATAATTACTAGATGGGGCAATATGCCAAATAATAGAGGCATCTGGACTACTAATAACATCATTTGAAGGAGTGACTTCTAAAAATCCTAAACGACTGCTAGAAACGGTATTTTTCATCGCTTTGCCATTATAATAAATGACATAATCACCTTCGGTGAGAGCGCCTGTATATAAAGCGGCATCACCTTGAGGGACAGAAGCGGGTTCATTAATGGTAATACCATATGTGGTGGTTTTGGTCACACCACTTTCCGTGTAACTGACAGTCACTGTTTGATTGCCACTTGCGGACATATTATATCCAGTAAATGTGGCACTATTTGTGACATTAGCGGTAGTTAAATCATCATAATGAGCGGTCACTGTACCACCGAAAGAGAAAGTATCACCAACGGTGAAAGAGGTGGTTTGGCCACTGATAGAAATAGATGTTAGGGTTTTGGGCTCTGGTGTGACACTTCCACCACCAAAGTCATTGATAGAATCACTACTTGGTGTGGCATAGCCTGTGGAAGAAGAATTATAACTACCATTCGTGGATTTACCCCAGATGTATTCGGCCCATTCAGGGAAATCGACAAAGGGGTTTCTATTGTTGGTGAAATTGTTATAACAAAGATTGTTACGATGAATTTCAAATTCATCGGGTGGATCTAATCTGTTCCATTCCAATAAATCTTGGATAATACCTAATTTACCTGTATTAGAGGTGGAAGATTCATAACCACTGCTACTGAAATCAGAAACATTATTAACTAATTCAAGATTGGGGTTATTAGAATCAATACCATCACTATCACTACCGGAAAGATAATTATATCTTGCCACCATATAGAAGCAAGCTCTAGCGATATCACCTTTATCACTATCTTGAGGTTCAAACACTGTATTAGTGCTGCTACTAAATGTTTTGGATTTACCAGATAAATTACCTGCACACATACTGTAGGTAGAGGTATCGCCAATATCGGTATAACTCTTCGTGGTATCAACGTAACCATAGAAGTTATTGCTATGGATATTATTAGTGTGACCATTAGCGGCCCATAGATGCATAATATCACCACGAGCACCACCGGAATTACTTGAAATTTTCGTATCAAAACCCGCTCCTTTTGGCCAAATGTGTTCACGATTTATACCAGTAGATGTATTGTTTTGGTGATCGCCATATGCTTGAGCGATAGCGGTTTGATTTCTGTTGTAATAAAGAGCGTGTAAATAGGGATTTTCATAAGTACTGCTATTGCCACCCCACTTGTAATTGGTAATGGTATTAGTAGATGAATTATATGTTCCTGCCGCTGCTGGTAAGCTACTAGCGGGGGATTTGCTCCAATCTCTATCTACAATACAATAAACATCCCAAATATCAGAGCCACTATCGTATGAAAGATATTTTTGACCATTCTTAAGAATAGTTTTTAAATTCTTTAATAAATTAGTGCCTCTTCTTTCCGAGGTAGAAAGAGCATTTAAAGAAGAATAATAATTTCTAATCTCACTAGCAGTATTGTCATTTAAATTAATGGTGGTTGGTAAAGAGGTTGTGGTATAAGCGCTGACTTCTTTCTTGTTGTTTTTATTATTAAAGGAAATTCCTAAAAGGACACCACTACTAATAGCGGTTAAGGACAGTAAAGATATAAATAGATTCTTTTTCTTCATAAAAAATACCTACGAGATTAGCAAAATAATAATAAAGGCTTACTCTATTATTTACAAATATATTTTTGTAAAACGATTAGTATAAAAATTTAAAATGGAAGATTTAGTGTAGCACCATCAGTCATATCTATTGAATAACTATATGGTTCCGTAGTGCTCCATTTCATAAATGGTGACATGTCTTCTTTATCAGCGTATGGATAATCAGCTTGACGACCATATTCACCCGCTTTGGCCATCGCTCCTGGATCAAAAGTCATGAGGACTAATTTGAGTCGATGGCCTTTAGCAACTTCATATATTGTTGGTTCAAAATTCACTTGGTAGCGATAAGAAACATTTTCTTCTAATTCTGTACGAGGAAGAGCACCACTTAAGGGAGCGTCACCAGGATTATATAAATCAAAAGTACATGTGCTAATAACTTTTGTTTTGGTTTTAGAAGGAGCAAATTCTAAGTAAGTACCAGGAACACCAGGCATAATGTTGAAACGATAATCTTTATTGATTTTATAAGTGGTTTCAAATTTATTAGTGCCATAGGCTTGGAAAGATTCACTATTAGTATCTAATAGAACTGCGGTGACTTGGAGATTATCTCTATTAATATCGCTAGTTTTTAATTTGATATCTAAACGAGGAATACCTCTAATGATTTGATTTTCTGTTACATCTCCTAAATCAAAGACCGCAGCGTTATCATTATCAACATCGTAATAAGTATCATTAAAAGTGGTTTGATAATACTTTTGACCCAATGAGGTCACTACTTCTTTACTGGGATTAGAAAGATTAATGACATTATCAGTAAATGAAGAGAAATTATCACTGGTATAGAATTTACCGTCGATATTAGATTGATAAGTAATTTCGGGATAGTTTTCAATACCATTATCAATGTCATATAAATAATGGGAATACCATCTATTTAATACTTCGTAGAATGATTCTTTATATTCATCAATGGAATAAGCATAGTTACCATTAGCTAAAAACATATGACTGCCTTGATGGAAGACCAATTTGACATTTTGATTAGCTTCTTTAAAGGCTTGATACATTAAAATTGCTTGTTTAGGTTTGACATTATAGTCATTTAGACCTTGTGTTATTAAAGCGGGACAATTGATATGGATGTTTTTGGTGTAATCTCTTTCTAACCAATAGTCAGAATAATCACCAAAAGCTTCTGTCTCTTCTTTAGCCATATATCTAAGATAACTAGAATAGTTATTTTTAAATTCATCAGAGACATTTTTTTCTAAGATACGAGAAGAACAAAAATAAGATAAATAAGGAGTATTGGCATAACTGATACTAGCGGTACCTTGGGAATTAGTGTATTCATACCAAGAGGCAATACCCGCGATAGGACAGATGGTTTTTAAGCCTTCAATATTTGATGCCGCTAATTGGTAAGCGGTGGTTCCTAAATAAGAAGTTCCTTGCACCGCATAAGAGCCATTAGAGAAGGTAGCTTTAACAGTGTGAGTGCCATTTTTATCGGTAAAACCCACACGTTTTCCATTTAACCAATCTAAAACAGAAGCATAGGCATGTGTCTCTAAACGAGAACCATTGGTCTGAATCCCTTCACTACCATAGGTGCCATAACCACCGACATTAATGTAGGCAAATCCTCTGACGAGGAAGTAGTTATTTTCTTCTCCTTCGTTATAGAAATGCTGATCTCCTACTTGATAATAGAATTCATTTTTATCCATGCTATTAGCATGAGTAAGGACATCTATTTCTTCGGTTACTTCACGAGTAGTACCACTATGTTTTAATTGTTCATCACTTATTAATCCTTCGCCAGTAAGAAAACCTTCATATTCGCCATCAACCGTAGCAGCGGTATATGGTGAAGCTTGAATAATAGAGGCAATTTTATAATTTTGTATTAATACTTCTTTGGGCAATTGAATATAGGCTTTAATTAAATCATTTTTACCATCTAAATCGGTATCATAATCCGTTTCAATATAAACAGTGAAACGAGAAATGTTTGAGTTTTCAATAGTTGAAGTAACAGCCGCAGAATAGCGATAATTAGGTTCGCATTTTCCATCCACCACTTTAATAGCGGGATTGATTTCTGGTGCTTCCGAAGAAGATTCTTCTTCACTACTTTCAGTAGAACTATAGTCACTACTAAAACTATCAATACTGCTATTAGAGGTGTTTTGACAGCCACAAATAGTTAATGTCACTAAAGGTAATAAGATAAGGTATTTTTGCATAATATTGCCTCCCTTATATAATTGCTTTTTATTTTATAACAAACTCTTTATATAGGCAAAAAGAAAGAGAGGGGTTCGGTCCCTCTCTCGGTTCTATAAACCTAAGTTAATTAGAATGATTGATTAGAATGGTTTTTTCTTCAATAAGAAGAATCCACCGATGGCAGTAACGGAAACTGCACTGACAACCACAACTACCATAGCAGCAGCGGTATTAGATTCACCGTTTACGAAGGTTACTTTGGATCCGGCAATAGGAGATGGATTCCTGCCAATAAAATCAGCATGTTCAGATGTTCCATATTTTCCAATAATATAATCATACTTAGCGACAAATTCAGCGATTCCTTGAACTGTATTGTTTGTGGCTGTAACAGTTGTTTCCAAACCTGAACCAGCAACATTGTAAGTTGCGTGTCTATAATATGATTTTTCGCCAAGTGATAAATTATTAAAGGTTGTTTGTAATGAAGACCAATTCGCACTATTTGAGCCTTCCCCGGTGCATGTCATTCCTGACAAAACCGTTGGATTTTCAACTAATTTGTATATTTCGACATCAAAATATGTTGTTCCATCAATATTAGAAGTACCATAATTGCCGAAAACGTTATGATCGACTCGATAAGAAATGGCTCTTGTAGATCCGGCGACAGTCATTCTAAACGTACCATGAGATCCGGCGGTAAAAGTGAAGTCAGTTCCAGTGTCACCTGTCTTTAAATCGGTATCAGAAATAGCCGCATTCAAATAATCATCACCATTAGATAATTGCCATGCCGATGAGTTGCCACTTAAGGTCCAAATGGTAGACAAGACATCATTTCTAATGGCATTAAACGTGCTACTTCCAAATGTATCGGTCCATTTGTTGTTTGATTCAACAGCTGACGCTTCCATTTTCTTATTTCCATTATCATAATTAAACATCACATGGACATTAGATGAAGAATGGGCTGCCAATACTATTTTATCATTTGCTGATAATGCACTGACATCAGTGATTTGATAAAGGAAACCTAAAGATATTGCTCTAACTGTAACGGTACAAGTTGCACTCTTCTCACCACTATCAAGCGTCCCGTTGCTATTTTCATCTGCAAATGCAGTGATTGTTGCAACACCAGCGGCTTTGCCGGTAACAACACCATTTGCAACTGTAGCGACACTTGTATCGTCAGAAATCCAAGTGGCTGTCTGCGGAATGGCGGTATCTGGATTAATAGTTGCCGTTAATGTAGTTGTTCCATCTATACCAACAGTTGCGCTCGATGCACTGATGGACACACTCACCACTTTTGTAGGATCAATAGTCTCATTGCTCTTTTTGTAAATGGAAACATCTCTACCAGTATTTGCTGGCTTGGAAGCATAGCACGAGAATAAAGCCGGGGAACTGGCATTATAAAAAATAGTATTTCTTGAGGCAGTTCCTTGGGCAACAATAGAAGCAACCCCACCATCGATAGTAATTAAAAATTTCCCATTATCGGTTAATGTTTCTTCAGTTTTTAAATGGTTGCTAGAATTTGCACCGGCGGCATAGATGTATCCGCTTCCTGTATTGAAAGCAAATGTTTTTTGTGCATTTAAAGTGTATTCTTCAAGAATAAATGTTTGGATAGACGTCTCACCAGAAATGGTTATTTTGCCATCGCTGATATTAGAAGCTGTAGAGCCTCTATTGTTATTGTTTTGTGTAGTAGAAAGAGCATAATCTCCATCGCTATTTGTAATAATAACAACATCATTTTCCGCCAAAGTTGAAGCATCTGTGACAAGCGTGTAAATGCCATTTCTTTCAATTACTACCGGTGCAGCACTAACGGTAACTGAACATGTCGAAGTATAGGTTTTAGCATCAACTGTCATTGAAGCAGTAATTGTTGCAGTACCAGCTGCAACTGCAGTTACTTCACCGCTAGATACAGTGGCGACGTTAGCATCACTAGTAGACCACGATACTGTTGCACCACCATCATTTTGTTTGGTGACGGTTAATGTTTCAGAATCACCAACGGTCAACGATAGCGTTGATGGAGTTACAACGATTGATGGGCCGTGAACTACAGATAGAACGATACCATGAGCTTCCTTTGTGGTATTGTAATCGCAACGAGTTAATTTCATTGTGACTTTATCGCCAATGTTAATAGTTTTGGTTAGATTATCAGTTAAGAAATCTTGGGGATTTGTAAAGTCGTAAACACCTGATGC
>JAEEGL013545945.1_pt1 | contig 18240 bp, 14 predicted proteins | sample 9134231 | NCBI WGS metagenome assembly JAEEGL01 (sample SAMN16246548, study PRJNA631951) | gut metagenome | biome: gut microbiome; feature: rumen; material: fiber-attached | host: Bos | place: Iran: Karaj | collected 2018-10 | reverse complement strand
GCCTTCTCCATTTATGTATTCTTGTACCGCTGACATCCGTTCTTCATCCGTAATTTTATTTCGTCTTGACATTAAAATAACCCCCTTAGAGTTTTCACACTTTTGTTTTTTCGTGTGTCTACTCTAAGGGGATTATATCAATCATCGGAGAGTGGCACTCTTTTTTATCGAATCTGGTTCTGCTTATTGTGTGGGGTTACTTAGTGGCTGTTTGACATTCTAATTGGCAGACTCCACACGGCAGTTTACTATCGGCTTTTCGGATGCTTCATGAGTGAAGCCCCAGATCATGGGGAACACCGCCATGCTGCCTTGTTTGTTCGGTGCAAGCACCGCAGCCATATCCGTCGGTCTGATGTTGCCGGACATCGCCATGCTCCGCGACATTGCTATCGACATTTCATGCGCAAGCGGCAGCTGCTGCGCCTTTGATATGAAGTAAGATAATGATTTGCTCTCAGCGTAATACCACACGCACACGGTATTCACCCCCGTCCAATCCGAAAGCGAACATATATTCTCCTTTGATTATAGCACAAGAGAGCAATTTTGTCAAGAGGGACAGCAGTAAAACAAAACACCCGAAAGCGCAATCACTTTCGGGCTGAAATAGGGGGATTAAAATGAGAGGGGATAAGTTGCATGAAGTTATTGTAAGGTAAAATGCCGCGTACTGTTCAGCATTTTACTCGTAACAATCATGGTCAGTGATTCATCGGCAAAACTCCTTTCGTATTCCGAATCGGGCTTCCGGTTCGTTTCTATGGTCTTATTATAGCTCGGCAATATGAAAAGAAAACAAGCAGTCTGTGAAAAATCCAGCAGAGCAAAATGAAAATAACTGATTGAATATGAAAGGCTTGTGAGTCTAAATGTGAAAATCTTATCACATTTTATCAGTCAGAAGAAAGAGAAAGCGGGAGCGAGATTCTTGTGAATCTCGTTCCCGCTGTTCATTCTTACAGGTCAATCTTATCGGTGAAGTTGCCATTGACAACATAATAGACAGCCTTGTCCTCCGGCTTGATGTAGATTTCGACAGTCTTGATTCTGCCCTTGACCTTGCTCTTGTAATCCGCTTCGACAGCTTTCTTGATTTCAGCGTAGTCATACTCATCTGCGCCAAACTGAATCTTGACGGTTTCCTTCGGTGCAGCCTTTGCGGTTTTGGCGGCAGGCTTTTTTGCAGCAGCGGCTTTCTTTGCCGCCGGTTTCTTCACCGGCTTCTCAGCAGGAGCTTCTGCGACAGCTTCTGTGACGGTTTCTGCTGCGACCGCTGCCGTGACTTCGGCAACAGGTGCAGTCTCGGTTTTCTTTCTTCTAGGCATGGTTGATACCTCCAATTCAATAATTGCATTCATTATACTGCTTTTGCGATCATTTGTCAACGGTTTGATTATTTTGTCCGTCTTACTCGCGTAGATCAGAATTTGTCCCAAGTCTTTTCATTGTTTTCCTATTTTTTGGCTGCTTTTCTAAACATGAAAGTAAATACAGAAAAGTGCAACAACCATATAATCCCCCAAATAAGAAGATAATTCTTGAAGTCATGCAAGTAAAAGATGACACATATTGTTGTATTTATAGTTTCAACATTGACAAATGTAAATCCAAATCTAATAATAGTTGTATGTTGAGTCTTTGCTTTTAATAAGTAAGACAAGGTCACTCGCTCAAGTATATTTTTCGCTTTGACTTTAGTTTTTATTCTATTCCATGAACCATTACATAATGACAAACATATTAATAGCGTGATCTCTCTGCCTACAAAGTACAAGATAATAATCACTATTAACATTAATTATTACTCCTAATGACTATAATCCAATAACTTCCAATTTATACTACTATGATTATATCGGAAACAGATGGCTTTGTCAAGACCGCAAGCGCATTTTTCATTCAAGCAACACCTGAACCGCCATCAGAACAACCATGTGCGCCGGATAGTACACATAGTAAAACCAGCGGTTCAAACTTTTGTGTCGGACAATGCCGCGCTCTCCGTTATACATCGAGATCGTAACGAGCGAGAGAAGCGTACCGTACTGAAAAGAAAAAGATGCGAAGCTGTCATACTCTTTCAGATAGAGAAGCGATTGCAGCGTAACTGATGCCAGCGCAAAGAGGACAATCATTTTTCGGGTATCGCGCTTGTACCAGCAAAAGAAAATGATTGTCCATGCCGGAATCAGATACGACCAATCGCAGAAGTGCGCAAGCGAGATCAGCACGCCGAGCAGAATCAGGCTCGGCGCAGTATGAATCTTCTCTGAATCGAACAGCACCATGACGAGCAAACCGATAGCCAACGAGAGCATCACATTCCAATGCAGGAAAAAGTCTGCCGCGTTCACGGGCTGATTCCCGTAGACGAATTGGAAGTAGATCGGCTGCGAGATACCGGCGAACATGAACAGCCGTCCAAGATATTTTTTTGTGCTGCGCGTATGCCGGTATCCTTCTGTCAGGAGAAAGACCATGATCGGCGCGGCAAGCCGACCGAACAGCCGCATCACATAATATAGGATACTGTCCTTCGGCAGAAAAGCCAGCGCAATATGATCGACAGTCATGGATATGACTGCCAGCGTTTTCAGTTGATTACGATTCATTGGATTGTACCTCCGCCCGGTCTGATCCCATTCGGGATGATATTTGAATTGCGCCTGTCATTCTCATCGGCGACAAGCGACTGCACATAAGTGCCGCTGACAATGCGCTCCATTGCCGTGACAAGTCCGGCAGTTTCACGCAGTTCTTTCTCAGCCTGCTCAGATTCGGCACTGATTTGCGACAAAGTGTTTTGCTGCGCTTCGATCAGCTGATCGACATTCTGCCAGTTATCCGCATTGATCTCCGGATATTCTTGCAGAACACGCTGTGCCTGTTCCGGCGAAAAGACTGCTGAACGCTTGCCGGCAAACAACACTTCCAGCTGTTCCTTCATCTCCAGATATTTCCTGAGCTGCGCTTTCGCTGCTTCCAGCGCTTCTGATTTCTCGGAAACTTTTTTTTCTTTTTCAGCAAAGTCACACCGCAGCGTTTCAAGCGTTGCACCCTTCGAGATCATTCTGCTCAGCAAAATGAGCAGGTCGAGTTCAGCATCATTTGTCCAGGCATACGGCTTTGTATGATCGCGGCGGCGGACCGGCAGCGCATCTCTGCTGAACGCTACCGTATACAGCTGCATCGTTTGCAGTACATACAGCGTCGGCGCCTTCGTCCGTTTTGCTTCTGCGATCTTTCTGGCAAGCGTTTTCTCATACTGCTGTTTTGCGGCAATCCGATTCCGGAGCGCAAATTCCGTGTAGTATTCACCAAGCGATTTCAGTCGAATGAACGCGCCGCAGTCAGTTGGCTTGACAGAAAGATATTTTCCGTGTTTGACGGTATATCCCTCTGCCTGTATCTTTTCAAGCAGTTCATCGAATGACCGTGACTGCATAAGCAGGAGGTCAATGTCCTCGCGCAACTTGTCCCGAATGACAGACCGCGGGGCTTTGTATTCCTTTTCCAGTCTGCGGATGAGCTGCACATAGCACTCCTGTGCTTCAAAACCGTTGTCTGTTTCACGGTACGGCACATCGATTTCATCCAGCATCCGCATTACCCATGCCTGCTTTTCCTGCGAAGAATAGAAGAATGCCTTATAGGGCGAGCGGCGCTCACGCTCCAGTGCAGCGACCTTTTGCTTTTCGGCATTGAGCTGCGTCTGAATGATGCGAACGAACTCCTCCTGCGAATCCGAGACCGTTACCGTCTGCATCTCCCGCATTCTATTAATGAGATGTGCGTTATCTTTTGCTGCCTTGTATTCCTCGACGGTCATGTGTGCGTAGTGCGCATCCTTGTCCTCACGCGCATATCCGTGTCTCTGCAAAATTCTCTCCATTTCGATCCGTTCCTGTTCTTCCCACAGCACGAGCTGATTCTCCCGTGTTCCCTTCGGTCTGAATCCCTGCTCGATCAGTGCGGATTTCATAGAAACGCCTTTGCTCAGCCCGGTCACTCTTCCCTGCGTATAGAACGGAATGAAGTCAATATGCAGATGCGGCGATGCTTCGTCCAGATGCAGAACCGCATTGAAAACAAAAAGATTCGGATTGCGCGCTTGGAAGCCCTGCATGAACTCATCGAGCATTTGTCGGACGATCTCGCCGCGCTCTGAACCGCAGGGAGCATTCTGCATATCGCCGAACTGGACAACAACTTCGTAGAACGGTTCCTCCCGTTTTCCTGAAGAAATATGATCGTAGTAATCCTGAATCCTTCTGCATGGTTTTGTCTGTTTCGCGTTATATTCCGCAAGTGCTTTTCCAAACAGCTGCGCATAAGCATCGCGTACATCCTGTCTGATGTAGGTAATGTTCTGAGACGACCGTGATTCCTGAACATTCGCAGCGGTGAATTTTCGGTTGTTGTGCGCAAGGTTCGCTCCGTGCGGATCACTTGCTTTTCCCAGCGTATAGCTGATACTGTATCTGTCCATCTTGACCTCATTTCTTTTTCAATTTGCAATTTTACGGCACGAGCCGCTGTTTTTGCCTCTGTTCGTACCGAAAGGATAGATATTACCCAATATCTGTTCTGTCCGCGGCGTTCCGCCGTGAACAGAACAGAACGCGCCCCTTTGGTTCGCTTTGGGCAAAGTCTGCGACCTTGACGGCAGAAAACGCTTCGCACAGTTTCCGGCAAAGCGGAACATTTTTCTCCGAAAAATGAACAAAGCGTTATCTTCTGCTCCGCAGTTGGGAGATTCCCAAGCCCTTTTTTTGATTGTTTCACTGTCGGTGTCTTTTTCTCTCAATGCGTTTCACTCCTTTCGCGGTCTTCCCATTTGAGAAAAGAAATCAGTGACCATTTCCGGCTTTTGGGTCACGATCGTATAAAAGCTGAACAGATGGATCATCGTTGCGGCTTCCTCAATATAGAAATATGTCACGGAGCTTTCCGTTCCCTTGTCGGTGAATCTGCGTCCGTGTTTCAGGATTTTTTGCTTCAGGCGTTCAGCGTGCCGTGCGGTCCTGTTTTCCGGATCAGCGACCGCGATCGCATTCAGCGCTGAAAGCAAAGCGTTGACTTCTTCTGGCGAAAGATAGACTTCTATCGCACCGCGTTCTTTTCTTGCAGTATCCTTTTTCATGCTCGTTTCCCTCTGTGGAATGGAATCGCCGGTTTCTGTGTCTGCTGCTGAGACTGCTCGATCAGGCTTACATTCGGATCTTTGGAGCCAAGCGTCAGAAGCTCATTCCAGTCTTTGAAGCCGCGATGATCAAGCTTCTGCTTTACGGACTCGGAACGGACAAAACCGTTGTCCTGTTCAAAGCGTCTGCCGGCGTCATCGTTGTCAACACAGGAAATGATCTCGATACCCTCTGCCTGCAAGCGTTTCGGTACGGACGGTTTCAGTCCCGCCATAGAGACAAGCAGCGATCCGGTTAGCAAGTGTTTGTTTTCGCAGAAAGTATAGAAACTCAAAAGGTCGATCGCACTCTCAAAAATATATGCGCGGCGAATTTTGCCGTCCCGCGCCGGAACGGGCGTAAACATGAATGCGCTGTCACCGGTTCCCGGTGCGATGCCTTTGAATCTGCGCTTGCTGTTGCATCCCTGAAGTTCAGCGCCGATGACTGTTCCGTTCCTGTCACGGTGGACGAACACAGCATTGGCGTTGTGATAGGTTTTCGGCTGTCCGTTCACGATTGTGTCTGTCCGGTGCTCACTCTGATACAGCAGGCCGCTGTGCGCAAGCTCCTGCACGATTGCGTATGGAATCCCGCGTGTCTTGCATAGATATGCGTAGACCTGCCGCATGGTCTCGGAGCGCTCCGGCATGCGCAGTTCCTTTTTTGTCGGTTCCGGTTTTGCAGGACGCGGCGGTGATGTGTACTGCGGACGGAATGATTTAGGAAAATCCTCTGCGCGGGAAAAGGAAATGTCTCTTCCGGTCAGTTCAAAGACCGCCTGCTCAAAGCTCTTGTCCAGAACCTGAATCAGACACTCGACCGCATTGTTCGATGCGCCTGTTCCAGTATAATGATCGTACCACTGGTTCGTAGCTGAATTAATACAAAGCTGATGTCCGGGCAAGCCGTCCACATAGACCTCGTGTCCGTGCTGTCTGAGTTTGTATCCGCTTGCCCGGAAGTATTCTGTCAGTGAGGTCTGCTTTGCTTCCTGAATCAGCCGCTGGCGTTCTTCCTTTTGCATATCGTCCTCCTATCGTTATAATGGAAAGCTCCCACATTTCTGCGGGAGCTTCCTCTTTCCGTATTACCTTCTGCGCGGCGCTGACGGCGTATTCGGTTCAAAGTCAGGTGCAATGTCGTCATCGTCGCGCTGTTCAAACGCTTCACGTTCAGCGCGTTCCTCTTCGGTTTCCTCAACTTCATCGGGGTCTATGATATCCTCTTTCTGTTCAGAAAGACCGGAGAGCTTCATTTCCAGCACAGCAAACTGTTTCTGCTTTTCCAGCAGTTCTTCCTCAAGCGGGAATGGTTCGCCGACTCTTGCCTTTGCCTGTTCCAGATCGGTTTCATGCTTTTCGATCTCCTGTTCGGTTCGGGAGATCTCTTTTGCAATTCCGCTGTCAAGGAAATTTGCGATACGCTGCCAGTTATCCGCTTTCTCACTGCTGCTGACCTGAATATAGTAAACGGACTCCCGCGCACCCTTGACTGTCAGCACAGCTTCATCCATATGTCCCGGTCTGGTCTGCACCGACAGCGTAAAGTCACCGATTCTGAATGACGGCATTTCGTCGAACGGTCTTTCCAGCCGCTTCTGTATCTGACTGTGCAGGAATGCGTTAATGTCCTCGTGCTTGCGCATCGGGGAACCGGTTGCCCGAACGACCGCAAACTCCTTGACTTTTCCGCTCTGCGAATCCCGCAGCTTGTCCGCCGACTGCTGATCGACAGCCATCTGAGCAAGCGCAGCCTTTTTCCGCTCGATCGTTTTCGGGAGCTCCGAGATGCTGTGCTGCATCTTGCCCATTTCATGCTGATGCTCTGCTTTCAGAGAAGTCAGCTCTGCGATGCGGTTTGCGAGATTGATGCGTTCGCGGAATTCCGGATTGCCTTCTGCCGCTGCTTGCAGTTCTGCAAATGTCAGAACCTTATCGTCACAGTCCTCAGACACACGCGCCGGGCATTTGTCGTCCAGCAGCTGCGCGATGAATCTTGCCTTGTCTGTCACCACCTGATACAAATACGAATCCAGCGTACCTTCGGTGACATAATTCAGAATGCGCACAGCGTCAAACTGATTGCCCTGACGCAGGATTCTTCCTTCGCGCTGTTCATAGTCTGAGGGCTTCCACGGTATGTCTGTGTGATGACACGCATATAATCGCTGCTGGATATTTGCGCCGGTTCCGATCGTACCGGTCGAGCCGATCACAACACGGTATTCACCGTCATTGATTGCACGGAATATCTCTGCTCTGTTTTTGGAATCTGCCTTCGGTGCGAAAACGATCTCATTTGCCGGAATGCCATGCGCCACAAGCTGCTGCCTGATATAGTCATAAACAGAGAAGTTTCCGTTGTCGCTGTTGACTGCAATGTCGGAGAAGATGATCTGCACGCCCTTTTGCTCAGCGGTCTCTTTATAATATTGCAGAACGCGCTCGATGCAGGCATCGACTTTTCCGGGCTCGTCCTCCACGAAATCCTCCGGCAGTTCTCCGTGACCGTCGTCCTTTGCGCGATAGAGTGCAGCGACCGCCTGATTTCCCAGACCGATCAGCCTTGCCTCGCCGGTGATCTTCAAGAGGTTGTCGATATGCGGATCAACTGCACCGGAAGCGATCAGTCCGGCACGGTCGGCAAGCTGCTTGACATACTCTCTCTGCTCAGGAGACGCAGGGACCGATACGATCTCCGGTTTTCCGCCGATGAGGTTCGGACGCGGAAGCTGGAGCTTCTGTGCTGACTGGATATCTGCAAACTCCTTATACATCGCCATCAATTCCGGTAAGTTAGCAAACTTGGCAAACGATGTTTTCAGCTTCAGCTGACCGGAGGCCGTCTGCTTGTATGCTGCGATCACACGCCCGAAGGTTGCCGCCCAATCATCAAAGCGCTGCACGCCTGCTGCTGTCAGCAGATCAGGACGGAGATAGCGTGTCATGACATACAGTTCGGTCATGCTGTTGCTGACGGGTGTTCCCGTACAAAACATAATGTGCCCCTGACCGAGCGTTTCATTGAAATAATCGCACTTCATCTGCATATCCTGCGCGCGCCCGCTGGGACTGACCGAAACGCCGGACACATCGCTCATTTTTGTCGAAACGAAGCCGTTTTTGTACGCATGTGCCTCGTCTACAACAAGGTAATCAAAGCCTAATTGCTGGAAATCCAGTACCTCATCCTTGCTCCGCGTTGACTGCTTTTTCGGGTGCAGAATGTTCTCCAGACGCTTTTCCAGTTTCTTTTTTGCCTGCTCAATTTTCATCACAGACGGAGACTTGGCATTCGCGCCGTTCATCTTCTGCGCCGTCAGCATATCCTCCAGCTCGTCAATCTGCCGCTGAATGTATGCCTTCTGGTATTCCATAGACATCGGCATTTTGTCAAACTGCTCGCGGCTCACGATGACTGCATCATAATCGCCGGTCGCAATTCGTGCGGTAAAGGTCTCACGCTTTGCAGGTGTGGACAGGTCCATTTCTGAAACGGTCAGTATTTTTGCATCGGGGAAGATACTGCGCCATTCTCTGCCGGTCTGTTCTGTCAGCGCCTTCGGCACGACGACACAGGCTTTGTGTATCAGGCCGAGCTGTTTTTTCTTCATCACAGACGATATAAAAACAGCAGACTTTCCGGCACCGACCACATGCGCCGCCAGAGTGTTTCCGCCGTATACGGCACGCGCAATACAGTCGAGCTGATGCTGACGCGGATGGAAGTCCGACGCCATGCCGTTGAAAGTGAGATGCGAGCCGTCATACTGCCGACCGACAAGCGCGTTGAACAGCTGATTGTATCTTGCTTCATACTTTGCACGCCGTTCCGGTGATGCGAAGATCCACTGTGCGAATTTCTCCTCGATCTGCCGCGCCTTTTCGTGAGCAAGTCTTGTTTTCACAGGGTCTGTGCGCGAGACCGTCTTGGACGGGTCTTTCGGTGACGGCACATTCTTATTGACGGTGATGCGGGTCTGGTTCAGGATCTTTTCTGCCAGCTCATACAGCGTCAGGTCTTCTGTTCCGTATGTGGTGCTTTCATTGACATTGATGTCTTTGCGGCTTCCGGCTTTCAGGATCGCAAATTCGCCGGTCTCCGCGATATAATCGACCGAACACCGCGCACTGTATCTTCCGCTCAGCTCCCGCAGGAATTCTGTGTAGTCTTCTGCGTCGATCCATGCACAGCCCATGCGGACCGTGATCTCCTCGGCATGAATGTCCTCCGGTATGGTTTTCTGAAGCGCATCCACATTCCGCTGATACGCTGGGTCTGTCTTTGCCTTTTCCTGCGCAAATGCCAGCTTTACACGCACATTGCCGGAAAGATACTCCGTCCGGTCAGTCAGCTGTGAATACGGGTCATCCGGCAGAACAGCCTTCTGCGGGTCAGCAAATACCATTCCTTTTTCAAGCAGTTCCTGTGCGATCTGCGGTATCAGCTCCGTGAAGCCGATATCCGGGTGCTGTCCCTGCATCAGCGTTGTGATATAAGGAATATCCGGTTTGCCGCGCCGGTCCAGTGATACCTGATAGGCTTCCTCGATCGTCTCGACCGCAGTGATCTCCTCGACCGGATTCACCGTGCGCCGGAAGAAAATGTCTGCCTTTTCGTATTGGTCAGTTTCGCTGTTGTAGTTTTCCAGCGACTCAAGGATCGGATAGTCTGCGTCCCTGCCGAAGAGCTTGCGCACCGCCTGCTCGCTCAGGCGTGTTTTGTATTCTGTCAGGAATGCGTCATATTTTGCATTGAGCTGATCACGCAGCGGCGACAGGGAATCATCGGAACAGTTCGTTTTCTGCTTATCCAGCAGTTCCCGCGTGAGCGTCCTGAGCTCGATCAGGGCTTTCAGCATGGCAAGGTTCTTCTTTGTTAGTTCGCTGCCTCTGTTTCCTTTGACTTCCTCCATTCGGTCACCGGAGCGATAATACACTTTCCCGTCCTTTTCATGGAAGCAGTCATCCTTGCCCCACGGCTGGATCTGACCGGTCAGTGCTTTTGCCGCTTCTGCCCGCTGCCGTACTGTGATCTGTGCGCGGAGATTTCCGATTGCTTCACGCAGCTGTTCCGCCAAAGGCTTTTCTTTGTCCGGGTCACAGGTCAGACGGTCAAAATACGATGTTTTTCGCATCGTTCCGAGAATCATCTGCGGGTTTTCGACGAAATAGGAGTTGATACGAAGACCGTTCGGATCAGTCGCCAGATAACACCAGTCGGGTTTTGCCTCATGTGCCAGCAGCGGGGTCTCGCGCTTTTTCAGGAATATGATATCTGCGGTGACACCGGTGCCGGCTTCTGCAAATGCAGTATTGGGCAGACGGACAGCGCCGATCAGCTCTGCCTGAGTCGCCAGATACTCGCGGATACGCGGGTTTTGCTTGTCCATTGTTCCGCTTGATGTGATAAATGCGACCACACCGCCGGGCGCGACCTTATCCAGACCTTTGCGGAAAAAGCCGTCATGAATGAGCCAATCCTGTGTATAATCCGGGTCATACATTTTCTGCTCTCCGAACGGGACATTGCCGATGACAAGGTCGAAGCTGCCGTCCTGCAAGCCTGACCGTTCAAACGGGCAGTTCATGATCGTCACATTGGGGTTGCCGCCGTGAAGCCGGGATGCGATCTCTGCGGTGATGCTGTCGATCTCCACGCCGACAACACCCGCATTGCCGATGCTGTGCGGCATTCTTGTGATGAAATTTCCCGTGCCGCAGGCTGGTTCCAATATTCTGGAATCTCGCTGCAGGCCCATGCTCTGTATCGCCTGATACATCGCGTCCACAACGATTTGCGGAGTGTAATGGGCGTCCGTCACCGTTGCACGGATCGCCGCATACTGTTCCTCTGTCAGCAGACGCTTCAGCTCGCGGCGCTCATATTCGTATGTGGACTTGCTTTCGTCAAACACATCGCCCATGCTGCCCCAGCCGGAATACCGCCGCAGCACCATGTCTGAATACTCCCTGCTTGTTTCGCTGCTGCGCCGCTTGTCATACAGCGGAATGCCCGCTTCCTCACAGTCGCGCAGACGCTTCAGCTCACGCAGCGCAAGGAGATTGTCGCGCACCTTCTGCCGCGGGTTCGCTGCATACGCGATCTCCGGCAGATCAGGAACCGGCGGCAGCTCTGCCTTTCCGTGTATTTCTGCATAGGCTTTTCTGCGATTTCGCTCTGCGATCGGTTCTCCGCGATACTCGCATTCCCGCGCCCAATTCTCCAGTTCCCGCTGAATTGCTTCCGGGGAACCGTTATCCGGATAGAGCACTGTCAGCTGCAATTCCGTTCCGTCCGCAAATGTTTCGTTGACGAAGCACCGGAATCTATCCTGCTCGATGCTCAGATTGCCAAGGCCGTTCTGCTCAGCAAATTTGTTCAGCACTGCACGAAGCTCCGGCGATTTATCATCCGGCGCAGGCATTCTTGGCTTGACAGTCGGTTCTGCCTCCGGTTCACGCGGGACATTGACTTCATTTCCCTCCGCATCGTAGTACCGCACCAACGTTCTGCCGACATCTCTGGCATTGCGGAGATTTTGCAGCATTGTAATTTCCAACTCACGCTGTAACTGACGGTCGAAATCTCCGTTATCGTCTACGCAGCTCTGATACAGTGTCCCATAGGGCGGCACGCCGTCCATCTGAAAAGACAGTATTTCCAGCCGCCGGTTCTCATGGTCAAGCAGGAAGCAGAAATCCGGGTCGTGCATCAGGTCGCCGTTCTGGATATAGAAAGTCGTCCATGAATACTGACCGCCGCCGTGAGATTCGACTGCCAGCGGTTCAAAGCCGGTCTCCTCGCCGTCAGGGTCTTCATAGCGTTCATACTCATGCTTTCCGCTTGCAATGTCCGGATACATCTCACAGAACAGCGAATAAAGCTGTTCGCTGCGCGTCGGTCTGCCGCGGCGCGGTGCAGGCTGTTCTGCCGGTTCGTCCCGTTGCAATGCAGGAAGCGGTGTGTCCGTATGGACTGTCAGCGTCTGGAACGGGCTGTTTGCATAGACTTCTTCACTGAAAACACCGGTTGTCGGGAAATCACTGTCATAGACTTCGATCTTCTGTTCCTGCCGGTTCAGCACCGCATAGCCGATCGCCTGACGTCCGTGTATCGCTCCGTTACCGGCATCCTGCGCGGCTTCCAATGTATCAAATACTTCGCCGAACCGGATCTGCCGGTCATTGTCATGAAGAACAAGTACATAATTCCTCTCAGGTGTCTCTTCTGCCGCTATTGCCTGTTTCGGTGTCAGGAAGTCTGGCATCTCAATAAAACCGGTTGGTTGAACATAATACGCTGTTTTACTGCCGTTTTCTGGAACAACAATTACATCACTGATACTTATGGAATGCCCAGAGAAGTCTTCCGGCAGATTGATATTGAATTTCTGAAAGAGCATATCCAGCTTCTGAAATACCGAACCACCGGCAATTTCGCTCCAATCACCGGTATATACCAGATCATAGTCTGCGACAGACAGATGGGCGTCGGCATTGTTTTCCATTGCCTCAAAACGGTTCAGGTGATACTGTTCTCCGCTTTTCATCTGGTATAATTCATATGTTTCCGCTTGCTGAACGCCGGTCACAGTAAAGCCCATTTCCAGCGCACCGTGCAGAACGATACGGCTGCTCACCATTGTGAAATTGCGGAGAACAAGGTCGTCTTCGGTGTCGCTGTCAGCCAGCAGCAGATAGCCGGTGTCCGGCTCAAAGTGCAGCCGGTAATTGTAAAGCTCCTGCCTGCGGGCATCGGAGATCGGATAGGCAGCGTTATTATCTTCCGGCAGAGACAAGTAAACATCGCGGTGATGATCGAGCGCATCATAGGCTTCGAGGTTTTCCGCAGCGTCGCGCTCCCATGCTTCCTCCGCTTCACGGTCAACATCCCGCATGAGCTGTGCGGCTTCACGGAAGAATCCGCCGATCTGCTCCCAGCTGTATGAAACACTGAACGGGTGCTCTGAATCCGGCTCGGCAATCAGTGTCAGGCCGTCATCGTCTTTCGCAGCGGCAAATGTTGTGAGATCAAAGGTCTCGTGATCGGAAATGATATATCTGGAAGCATCCACGAAGTCCTGCGCGACCGCCGCAGCATCTTCTCCGTTGTCAAGGATCCGCTGTGCGATCTCTTCAAGTTCATCACCGGCGACCATGCGGTCAACGAATGCCGGCATATTTGCTTCGTCCATGATATATCTTGCCGCCGGAGATAACACAGGTGCGGTATTCGGTGAGATCATAGCATCGATCTGCGCTTTCAGCGCATCGCCTGTGAAACGATGTTCCCGAAGCTCTTTCAGCTGTTCGGTATAACGCTCACGCTCATGCTCGTCCAGATGCTCCACATCCTGCAAGTAATACAGGGCATGGTCTATGGCGTTGTGAATATCCTTCGGCGTAATGTACTCGTCCCGTTCGATCATTGCCCTGATCTCTCTGGCGACCTGCGTCCATGTGAACTGATAATGTCTCTTCTTGTCCGTCGAAATGATATGGATGCCCTTGCCGTCATAGCTGACATCCGGCTGTTCCGGTCCGGAATGTCCGCCGGTGCCGTATTCTTTTCGCAGGAAATCCGCGAATTCAGTATCGTTTGGCTGATTCTGCTCAAAGTAATTTGCGATCCGCAGCTTGCCGTTCTGGAAACCGGAGCCGCGCCGGAGATCATCGCGCAAAAGCTGCGTCTTTTCATCAACTTCCTCCGGCACATCTTCCATGCCGAACAGAGAGAGCTGTCTTTCGCCGGCAGGCATAGAAAAACCGCTGTCCAGTTCGGTCAGCGGTTTCTTCGATGCAACTGCATCGTCTGTTTCAGTTATGCTGTCGCTTCCGTCGGCACGGTCGGCGGTACGAGGATCCGCTCCCGCATCACCGTGCTGTCCGTGTAATACTGCCGTGTCCGTTCCCACACCAGATTCGCCTCGAATCCCGTGTTCGGACGCGGATTCGCCTTCGCGTACTGCTCGTCCAGAAGTATCCGGTACTCCCAGGCGCTCTCGTCCACCTTCCGGGCTTCCGTCAGGTAACGGTGCTGGAATCTCAGGACTTCCACCCATTCCGGATACTGCGTCTCCATGAACCGCATCCACGCCAGACCGTAACTCCCGATCGGCTCCTCCTCCATCGACGGCTCCCGTTCGAGGTTCGGTTTGTATGTCCCCTCCATCGGGTCGAAGGCGTACCAGATCGTCACGCCGTCCACTTCCTTCTGACGAAACTCCGGGAACCACTCTGTGATCCGCTTGCTGCGGTACTCCTGTGTTGTCTCCCAGCCGATCACGCCCTTCACTTTCTTCACGACGGCTTTCGTCAGAAAGTTCCGGAGCTGATCCTGTGGAATCTCCGGGTACTCGCTCTCCGGCAATGTCAGCTTGTCTGCTTCCGGCAGATTCTTCCACTCTTCGTAAGTCATCATTCTTTCCCTCCTGTGCCTGAATTTGTTTTTCCGTTATGCTTTCGATGATGAAGTTTTCGATCTTCATCAGGGTGTCCCGCGCTGCTCTTGCAGTCAGAGCAAGGAAAATCATGCGCTGTTCGTTGGTCGCAAGCATCTGAAATGCAGTATGATTCGGCGTGACAACAAAGTTTCCGCCGCTGATCGCCAGACGTCCGGCAATGATCTCCCCGGCACACATCGTCATGGATTTGGTGAATGCCTTTGCCTGTTCCTCGTCGGGCAGGATACCGAGGCGCTGCATCGTTCCGACAGCCAGTTCCGGCGAAACAGCCGATACGGTCAGTGTTTCCAGCAGCGAACCGCCCTCCGGTACGCCCATTGCCTCTCTGACAGCTGCGGCATTGCGGCTCGTGATCGTCCATTGCCACGGGGGTACATCGCTGTCGCACTGCGAGAACTCATAGAGGCTGATGACATTGCCGTCATGGTCGAAGAAATCGACGGACTCTCCGCCCTGTCTGACCGGACTGTTTGCCTTTGCCCACTGTGCCGCAGTCCCAATGAACTGTGTGTCGGGTCTCTGTATGAAGAATTCCAGCGCAACAGAGGGAGAATGCTTGAAAACGCGCCCCTGAAATCTCAGGAACCGCGACAGTTCCTCGCTGTCCTTTGCCATTGCATCTAGCCTTCTGCTGCCTGTTTCGCTGAAACCGCCCAGCGGTGTCAGCCTTTCGGAATGTGCCATGTTCTGCTTTCCTCCTTTACTATGATAGCACTTTAATGCACCGAAGTCAATACTTTTTCGGCGAAATTTGCGCTTTTCAAAAACTTCGGCGATATGCTCAAAATAGCCAGTCTTGTTTTGTGCAAACTGCGATTTGGCGGGTCTGTTCCGCTGTATTGAAACTGCTTGTCCATGTGACAGCTCCTCTCTAAAATTCAGGATCACGAATTGAAAAAGAAAAACAGCGCTGTGCCGCCGACCGCGCTACACCTGCATGACAGGCCGCGCCGATCACCTGTGCCGTCAGAAAGCTGCGGGAGCGCATCAAAAAAATTTTTTCGTGCGCGCATAGTATACTCCTATACTGTAAGTAAAACCATGTCTTTTCTTTTTCAATTAGATAAAACTTGGGTACTGAATAATGATTCACATTTCAGGGACTACCCCTTGACCATAAACTCGATGAAATCGCTTGACAAATCCTGCAAAGTGTGGTAGACTTAAGACACGGGAAGTCGTGTCTGCTATGCAGACCACCGGGACGATTGCATTTGCGGTGCAGTCGTCCTTTTCTTTTTCGGATCTTACCTTTCACAAACCGTATGATTTGGTAGTGATTGTCAACGAATACACGCCTGTTCTCGCGTGATCGCCGCCGTGACCGCCGGATCAGCTTCATCTCTGTCAGCTCGCGGATGGTCTGTATCACGCTTTCGCGTTTCATGCCGGTCTGTTCAGATATGTCATTGTAGCTGTTCCAGCAATCATTGAGCGTCGGGCTGAACGATTTGCACAGGAACAGGTATATGAGCATCTGACGCGGATTGAGCTGTCCGAACACGCGGCGTTCCATCAGGAAATAGCCGCTGTCCGTCGGCTGCTTTTTGACTGCGTAGCTGTATGTTCCCTTGTGCCGGTTCCGCTTGTATCCGCGCTCCAACGATTCCAGGAGCTTCCATGCTGTCAGCCGCGACAGCACCCTTGCGACTGTTTGCAGCGACCGCAGCCCGCAGTTTGCTCCGATCGTTGCCTGTTTGACCTTGACGATCTCCTTGCCGGTGATCGTCCGTGTATCTGCCGGAAGGCTGCACAGATAAGCGTATACGCTCATTTCCTGCGCGTCCAGCCCCAGCTCAAAGATGTGATTGCTTAACCGAAACAGGCTCACTGTGAAGCCCTCCCTTCTTACAAAATATTGAGAAATACAGCATAAAACAACGAAGGCTGACGATTTACTAGGCTTTTGGTACATCCAAACTTAACAGCTGTACAATTATCAGGTGCATCAAGAAGAAATGAGCCGAAGCAATTCCGAACGCTTTGTGACAATTTTATCACATTGAACAAAGAATCACCCGCCGGATTGTACAGGTCTACAAAAGTGATTTATTTATCACATTTCTATTGACATTTGCCACTTCGAGTGATATAATTGTCACAAGAAGTGATAAATATATCACTCGGAAAGGCGGTAAATCACAATGAAAACCGAAAAAATCAAGTCTCTCAAATCTTATCACGCAACACTCGCTGCATTGTCTGCCATGGGTCTGCTCGCTGTAATTTTCATCGACAACTGGGGCGATATGATCATGTGGCTGCCGATGGCTGTTGCAATCTGCTGTGACGGCAAATACGAAAAGAAAGACGAACTGGCGCGTCTGAATCTCTATAAGGCCAACACGGTCACGATGTGGATGCTGTTTATCGTGCTCGGCTGGTTCGGAATGTTTGCACGATTCCATGCCGTTCCGGTCTCGCATATTGTCGGCGCCGCCTGTGCCGTCATTGCGCTCAGAAGTCTGCTGTTCCTGTTCTTTGACAGAAGCCCGAAAGCGGAGGATGCCGATGCCTGAACTCAAAACAAAAATCAAAGAATACCGCGCAAAACTGAACATGAGCCAGTCGGAGCTCGCTGAACGCACCGGTGTCCGCCGGGAAACCATCATTCGGCTTGAAAAGGGGCAATATAACCCCTCGCTGAAGCTTGCGATGGATATTGCTCGGATCTTCGGGACGACAGTTGAGGAAATCTTCAGCTTCTCAGATTAAATGCTGGTTTGAAATAAGAAAATCGGAATTTCCAGGAGAAATGAACATGAAAGTGAAATCAAAGAAGAAAATCATATTATGCTGTTGTATTTCTTTCATACTGCTGTTGTTACTAACTGCTGTATGGTTTTTTCAATTTACAAGTTTAGGGTATCGAATGTCAGTTCCGTATCGCAGTTCCTTTGAAAAGGTATCAGATCATATCTATGCGAATAAAAACTATTCCGGTAATATTAAAGAAGCGATTCAGCTCACGGAAGAAGCATTGGAACGGGACAGAGCGTTTTTCGGAGAATTACAGTGTACCGAGACAACTAAAACAATTGTAATTATCTGTGATGATGATAAACTCCTTTCAAAGCTCGGCGGAGATCATGATATGAAAACTTCATTTGATCCAAAGAAAAACTACATTTCTGTTTCAGATGAGTATCTTAATATTGACATAATAGCACATGAACTCACTCATGCAGAGCTGCACACTCGCTTGAATATGAATGCCCTGAAAAGAATTCCCACATGGTTTGATGAGGGACTCGCCACGCAAAATGATTATCGTGAGCAATATGGGCTGGAGGCGTGGATTGAACAGACTGATAACGGAAAAAACGCGCTCCCTCTTGAAGATATGGATACAGGTTCTGAATTTTATGCAGGAACGGTAGAGGACAGGCGTTTCCGTTACCTGAATGCAAAACATGAGGTAGGTATTTGGATGGATACTCATCAGCAGAAAGGATTGCTGGAATTATTTGACAAGCTGAATAACGGTGAGGATTTTGATATCGCTTATTCTAAATAAATTCGTAACTGTTCAGTCCCTACACCTGCTATATATTGTACCGATACCAATAGCTTTTCTAAATATAG
>JAEEGL013375951.1_pt1 | contig 18240 bp, 12 predicted proteins | sample 9134231 | NCBI WGS metagenome assembly JAEEGL01 (sample SAMN16246548, study PRJNA631951) | gut metagenome | biome: gut microbiome; feature: rumen; material: fiber-attached | host: Bos | place: Iran: Karaj | collected 2018-10 | reverse complement strand
GTCAACGAGATTATCCGTGAGAAGATATTGCTCAATTATGACAAAGAGATTCCTTATTCCGTAGAGGTGGAAGTGGAATCGTTTATTGAAGAAGAGAATCTGATCCGTATATCGGCCGTCATCTTCTGCGAGAGAGATTCGCAGAAGGGTATCCTTATCGGCAAAGCAGGCTCTGCACTCAAACGAGTGGGAGCGATGGCGCGTAAAGATATCGAGGAGTTCTTCCAGAAACAGGTTTTCCTCCAACTCTTTGTCAAGGTGGACAAGGACTGGCGTTCCAACACCGGCCGCCTCCGCCACTATGGCTACGATTTGACATAATTGCTATAAAACTCGCGCAATGGGTATAGCTGTTTTCAAATTACGACGCTCCCCCTCTAACAACAAACGAAGAAGAAGATTTTAATTATCTATTTTATTAACTACTTAATTAAAATCGAAATGAAGAAATTACTAATGTGCGTATTGCTGCTTATCGGCAGCATCACTCTCTGTTCAGCTCTAACCAGAGAAGGTTATACTGAATACAAATTGGACAATGGTCTCACGGTTATGCTGTGGGAAGATCATGATGCACCGGACGTAGCCGGCTATATCGCCGTCCGCGCTGGTGCCGTGGACGAACCGGCTGAATATACCGGCTTGGCGCACTATTTGGAGCACATGCTCTTCAAGGGTACCCAGACAATCGGTGCTCTTGATTGGGAGAAAGAGAAACCCATCTACGATTCTATTATCGACTTGTACGACCAGTACAGCGAGACTACTGATGCCAAACTGCGTGAGCAACTCGCTACTCAGATTAACGAGTGCTCCATGCGTCAGGCTAAGTTGTCTTCTATGGAGGATTTCTTCGTACAATTGGACCGCATCGGCGCAACAGATGTCAATGCCGGTACTTCGTATGACTGGACGATATATTACAATAATTTCCCGTCCGCAGAGATGTACCGTTGGTTGAACATCTTCTCAGAGCGTCTGATCAACCCTGTCTTTCGTACTTTCCAAGCCGAATTGGAAAACGTGTTTGAAGAGTACAATAAATATGCGAACAATCCTTCATCACAAGTTGGTGAACAAATCCAAAAAAATATATACAAAGGATGTCCGTACGAGCGTAGCGTTCTTGGTTTGCCTGAACATCTCAAAAACCCGCGTCTCTCCAAATTGATAGAATTCTACAACACATGGTATGTGCCTAATAACATGGCACTTATTATTGTAGGAGATTTTGATGCGGAGAAAACAAAACCGATGATTCAGGAAGCATTCTCTCGTCTTCAACCGAAAGAACTGCCTGAGCATCCTGTGTATCCGGAAGTATCATTTGAAGGATATCCGACAAAGCACTATAATTTAGGATACAACCCGCAAATAACATGGATTTTCCCGAGTGTTAAAAAAGGGCATCCGGATGAGGATATTCTCGATTTTATATGTTCTATGCTCTACAACGGTAGTACAGGTCTGCTCGATAAGTTGAGAATCAATGGTGATGTGTCAAGCATTCATCTTCGTAACGATTGCCGACGCAATGCCGGACGTATCATTGTTCAGACTATTCCATACTATGACGCTAATCAACGTATGTTTGAGTCAGATAAGGCCACCAAAGCTATCGTTATGAAAGAGTTGGAGAAAATCAAGAACGGAGATATTGACGACGCCCTTATTGCCAACGCTAAGCGTGAATATGTACGTGAACATAAAACAGATAACGAAAGTACGGAACTCAAGATTTGGAGTTTGATAGGCGCATTTGCTTACAATAGGCCAACGGATGATATCTTTACGGAAAATGAGCGTATCCAAGCGTTGACAAAAGAGGAAATCGTACGTGTAGCCAAGAAATATTTCGGGGCTTCGTATATGACCATTTCTTTTGATGAGGAGACCAAGACCCCGAAGGCTAAGACGCTTCCGAAGCCGAATATCAAACCGGTAGAACCTTCGCGCGAGGAGACCGAATATGCCAAGGCCTTCAAACAAATGCCCAAAGAAGAGATAAAACCATCTTTCTGTGACTTCAATGATGTGGAGATAAGTGATATTGCCAGCAATATTACTTTGCGTTATACGCCTAACACGAAGAACGATATCTTCACTCTTACGCTTCGTTACGGTGTCGGTGCACACGAAATGCCGTTGCTTCCGTTTGCTGCTGCGCTCATGAGCAACGCAGGTATTATGGGAAACCCGGCTACTGAAGGTAAAGACTTCAAACAGCAAATGGCTGAACTCGGCGCAAGTGTATCCTACAATTGCAATGATTCCTACTTCTATATCTCCATCTCCGGTGAGGACGGCAATATGAACAAGATCATGAACCTCGTTAACCGTCAACTCTTGATGCCTTATCTGGAGCAGAAACAATTAGACAATGTTAAGGGTAACGTCTTCTTCAATCGTCTCAGTCGTCAGAAACGAATTGCTGTACAGAAGAATGCGTTGCTGTATTATGGGCTTTGGGGCAAGAACTCCAGCTACTTGGATGAAGTTCCTTTTGCTGACATCTGGGGGCTTGGTTTGCCGAAGGTTCAGTCGCTTATCGCTGAGGCTCGTTCTTACGCTCTGGATGTATTCTATTGTGGTACACTGTCTAAAGACAAACTCATTTCGGAACTGCCTTTGACAGAAGGAATGAAACCGGCTAAGCCGATGTATGTTAGAGATATGCAGAAATACGACAAACCGACCGTTTTATTCTTGCCAAATAGCAATGCACAGCAGGCAGACATCTATCTATATATCAACGGAAGTCCGTACGATATCGCTTCGGATGTAGCTTCTAGTGCTTTTAATCAATATATGTCCGGTGGATTCTCCAGTGTTGTCAAGTATGAGATTCGAGAAAGACGTTCTATGGCATATAGCACGGTTGGTTACTACGAAAAACCGAGTCTTCCGGGCAAAGATTGCTTCTTCTTCGGATACGTGGGGACTCAGAGCGACAAAGTAACAGATGCCATTGACGTATACATGGATATATTAACAGATATGCCGAAAGATACGCAGAAGATTGTTACTATTCAGTCTATGCTAAAGCAGATAAATAGATCGTCTAAACCATCCATGCGTGGCAAGGCTGCAACCTATGAATACTGGCAGCGCATCGGTTACAATGAAGATCCGGCTAAAGTAAACGCAGCCGCTATAGAAGCACTTACTTTTGACGATATCGAGAAGTTCTACCAGGAGAACATCAAGGGCAAACCTATTACAATCATTCTCACCGGTGATCCAAAGAAGATAGATATGAAAGCTATCGAGAAGAAGTGCGGTTGCAAGGTAACCAAGATCTCTAACGCAAAGATCTTCAAATCGACTCAAGAACTTTACGACGCTGTCATGTAACGCCGTGTAGCATATCTAATTATACATTGTAATAACATGTATATGTATCAAAAAAAAGCATCCTACGGGGTGCTTTTTTTGTGCAAATATTTTGGTAATCAAAAAAAAAAGTGTATCTTTGCAGCGGTTTTCTAATCTCTTTTTAAGATGGAAGAAAAGAATATCCCTATTGTTGATTGCCCGTACGGCGATTACATGATCGGTGATGCAAGTGGTAAATTGATGAATGAATACGGACGCTACCCATGTAAAATCATGTGTGGTGTTTTTGCCATCTTGGTTCGCGGAACGGCGCACGCTACAATCAATATGACGGATTACGAATTCCAGGCCAACGATATCTTGATGTTGGAACCGGGGAGTTTCTTGTTTATCCGAGAGTTCTCAGAAGATGCACTTGTCTATTGGGTGGTCTTCGGTAGTAAATTCCTTGAAAAACACGCTGTCGGCAACAGCATGTCGACCAAAGACATGCAAATAGATTCACCTATTATACACGTGAGTGAAGAGCAGGCTAAAGTGCTTTGCTCGTTCTATGAAACGTTGGTCATGGCGCTCAACGCACGACCTACTATGCTCGACAGCGAAAAGATGGTACATATCTTCAACTTGATTCAGAGTAGTTATACCAAGTATGCTCGCGAGCACGAAGAAACATCATCCAAGGCTACCGATCGTAAGGTGGAGATATATCGTCAATATTGCGATTTAGTGCTCAAACACTACCATGAGTGGCACAAGGTGAGCGACTATGCAAAATACATGAAGATGACATTGCCTCACCTCTGTACGTCCATCAAGATTGTTGGTCCTCGTACAGCCGGAGATATTATAGTGGACGCTATCCTAACGGACGCAAAGTCTCAGCTGAAACTAACATCCACTTCTATTAAGGAAGTAGGTTGTAGCCTCGGCTTTGACAATGTGGCATTCTTCAACCGCTTCTTCAAAGCGCATGTTGGGGTAACGCCGAAAATCTATAGGCAGACTTATTAACGTCCCTTGTACATATCCTCGTAGTACTTCTCGTACTCGCCTGAGGTGATATTGTCCATCCATTCCTGGTTGTCCAGATACCAGCGAACGGTTTTCTCTATACCTTCCTCGAACTGCAGACTCGGCTCCCAGCCGAGTTCTTTTTGTAGTTTGGTGCTGTCGATTGCGTAACGCATATCGTGTCCTGCACGGTCGGTAACGAATGTGATGAGATCCAGATCTGCACCTTCCGGACGACCGAGAATACGGTCAACGGTCTTGATGACAGTCTTGATAATATCGATGTTCTTCCACTCGTTGAATCCTCCGATATTATAGGTCTCTGCTATTTTTCCCTTATGGAAAATCAGGTCGATAGCACGTGCGTGGTCTTCTACAAACAGCCAGTCGCGAACGTTCTCTCCCTTGCCGTAAACGGGCAGCGGCTTGCGATGACGGATATTGTTGATGAATAGCGGAATCAGTTTCTCCGGGAACTGATACGGGCCGTAGTTGTTAGAGCAGTTGGTCACGATAGTCGGCATGCCGTATGTATCGTGGAAAGCACGTACGAAATGGTCGGACGAAGCCTTGCTGGCAGAATATGGCGAGTGAGGATTATATTTGGTGGTCTCGTAGAAAAAGTCTTCCCCGTAGGCCAAATGATGCTCACCGCTCGATGCCTTGGTGGTGAACGGAGGTTTGATTCCTTCCGGGTTTGTCATTTCCAATGCACCGTACACTTCATCGGTAGAGATATGATAGAAGCGCTTGCCTTCGAACTTCTCGGGCAGCGACTCCCAATATAGTTTGGCTGCTTGCAGCATAGAGAGTGTTCCCATGACGTTGGTACGTGCAAATGTGAACGGATCCTTGATGGAACGATCTACATGACTCTCTGCTGCCAGATGGATAACACCTGTCACTTTCTCCTCTTGCATCAGTGCGTAGATAGCGTCAAAATCGCATATGTCGGCACGTACAAAGCGATAGTTCGGTTTGTCCTCAATATCTTTGAGGTTTGCCAAGTTGCCGGCATAAGTCAACTTGTCCACATTGATGATGCGGTAGTCGGGATACTTATTCACAAAGAGACGTACTACGTGGCTGCCGATGAAACCGGCTCCGCCGGTGATGATAATACTCTGCATATAAAATAATAATTTTAAAATTCAAATATTCAAATATTTAAGATTCAAGGATTATAATACGTATCTGATTTGCTTGAAGTGGTACGTACGTGTTTGCCCTTTCTCGTCTTGTAATATTAACTCTCCCGACGGAAGCACACCTATTATGTGTGCCATGAACGTACCTTTGATTCCTTTCGGAGCGTTCATCGTAGGAGCCATATCTACCTCACGTTCCACAAACGGCCATGGTCCGCCGTTCCGACGATAGAGCAGTTTCTTGTATATCTCCCACACCATCGTACGCGGTGTATTCAGTACTTTTTGCAGTTCGCTATATATGTCTTCCATCAACTTGTCGATGTCAAAATCTTTTTGTTCGCCAGTGATGGAGCGGCAAACGGTTTTTAATGAAATAGGATTTTGTGCCGCCGAACGCCATCTGGTCTGGTTGACATTCAGTCCAATGCCGGCTATTGCATACTCCATCTTTTGCCCACTCATAGCGCCTTCTATCAATACGCCCGCCAATTTGCTGTCTTTATAGTATAAGTCGTTGGGCCATTTGATGGTCAGGTCCTGTGTGCCGAACCCGGGGATATCTTGCACCCAATCGAGAGATAAGTGACCGGTTGCAAACTCTTTGGTCTCTTTTTCTATGATGGCTGCCACTACACGGTGCAGCGCAACGCTTACTGCTACGGTGAGGAAGAATGGTTGCTCATCCGACGGAAGCAAAATGGAGCAGAGTAGGTTCTTGCCTGCTTCGCTTTCCCACGTATTGCCCGTCTGGCCGCGTCCGGCGGTCTGAAAGTCCGCATAGACATATTCGGGAGCCTCGCCTTTGGCTACCAATTCACGCAGCAACGTGTTTGTACTATCGGTACTCTCAACTTTCATCGTTACCTCTTTGTTACTTACACAAATCCAACAAGTAGTCTTGTATGACTGTTTGTATCTTTTTGGCCTTGCCCGGTGCACTGCTGATCAGGATGGAGAAAACCCACTGGTCACCATTAGGCATGTCAATATAGCCTGCAAAATTCTTTGTGCCGGATATTGTTCCGCTCTTCGCATGAATACGTCCTTGTAGCGGTGTGTCCGGACAGAGATTCTTGATAGTGCCGCTAACGCCGCTGACGGGTAGCGAAGCCATCCATGCATCGGCATTCTTGCTATGCGCCATATAGTTCAGCACCTGAACAAAAGTTTTGGCGCTGACCGCATCTTGCGGAGCCAGGCCACAACCGTCTTTGATGATGGCAGAACTCATATCCACTCCTTTGCGCAGCCAGAAATCTCGGATTACATCTTGGCTGCCGCGTATTGTTCCCGGCTTGCCGTAACGTGTGCCGAGATAGCGGAATAGCGCTTCGGCAAAGAGGTTGTTACTATTGATATTGGTCTCTTTGATCAATTCGCTCAGTGTCGGTGAACGGTGCGTATAGAGTATGTTGCGTGGCGGATTAAGGCCGTTGTAGTCGGCTTCGAAATTGGCGTCTCGCTCCACACGAACGCCCGCATTGCGCAGACGAGTGGTCAGGTGTTGCGCCAAAAGCAAACCTGGATTAGGCAGGTCTCCTTTCAGGCCGAACGTACCTTGGTTGCTCGGTACCGAACCGCTCAAATAGCGTTCCCGACTATACGGCATACCGCTGACGAAAGCGCCGTCATACGTGATCTTAGTGCACCGGATACGATTGATGAAGCGTATCCCTTCCACTTGCGGCTCCGTGCTGACGACTGTCGCTAGTGAACCTACTTCGCCACTCTTAAGGACGATGTTCATCGTGTTGCCGTAGTAATTGATACCGAAGATACCGGGTGCATAGTAGTTGCCGGCATCCTCGCATAGCCATGATGGGTTGACAGCATCACCGTCCAGCAAGGTCATATCTGCGATTACTGCACCCTCAATGCGCATAATACCGGCTTCGCGAATAGCTCTAACCCATTGGTCAAGAAAACCCGTCTTGCCTTTCCATCCCAGCGACGGGTCACATGTTCCGTTGATATAGAGATCGCCTCGCAGTACTCCGTTCTCTATCGGTGCACTATATTCGAGCGTAGTCTTGAATCGATAATTAGCACCCAGCATCTCCAACGCTGCACCTGTGGTCAGCAGTTTCATTACGCTGGCAGGCGGTACGACATGGTCCGGACGATACGAATCAATGATCTCACCGGTACGCATATTCTGCACCAAAACGGACATGTTCGATTGTCCGGTGATGGGGTGTTGCGTCAACATTGTGACGGACAGGAGTATAGTAGATATCAGATTCATGAGCGTTATTTCAGTTTGTAACAGAAACTGACGTACCAACCCCATTCCCACATGTGTTGGTTGGATACCTTGGGAGTCTTAATCTGATTGTTCAGCCCGAAGTCATATCCTCCCTGGATACGGTAGCGGTCCCACTCAAATCCCATACCTACACCCAATTGGATGTTTGCCCGCACCAATTCGTTGCTCATTCGGTCATATTTGGACGTAGGTATTCCTTGCGACTCCAGCCATGTCTGCGTTACTCCGCTCAGGTGCGGCAGTATATAGTCGGTCTCTGCCAGACCGATATGCAGTTGTGGTCCGGCTAAAAAGAACATATTCAGTTGTTTCCACAGCGGAATGTTGTAGTAGCAGCGCACGGGTATCGTGATGTTGTGCTCCAATATGCGGTGTTGGAGGTATTCCTCTTGTACCGACGGTGCATCCACCGAGCGCCAGTGTTGTTGCTGGCGACCGTAAAGCAGCGAATAGAGAACTCCGGTCTCTATACTGAAATGAATAGGCAATCGGAAATTGAATGTTGCACCCAGACGCGCACCATGCAGGTACATGTCCGGATAATTCAAGTTCTTAGTGCGTTGTTGATTTTGTGCAAAACCCACTTCAATGCGATAATCCACGCCAAAATGATACTCTTCTTCCACTTTCTCCTTACGTGTCGGGTCGAAGAAAGTATTGTCTGCTATCTGCGTATCGGGCTTGCGCACCTCCTGCGCCATCACGACGCACGCGCCCGCGCACAACAAAACGGGTATAAATAATAGTCTTCTTCTCATAAGTGTGGAGCTAGCGGGAGTCGAACCCGCGTCCAAACAAGGAACGTATATGCTTTCTACACGATTATCTTGGCCTTCATTTTCGTCCGCAGGCAAGACCCAAGCCACCAACCTACGGCTTATCTGCTAAAGTTTCGGAATTGCATCGCAGCCTGCAATTCCTATTCTGTGAATTTCCGCGCCGCTATACCCATTCAGCCCACAGACTCGGCTTGGAGCGACGTCTCGTTCAGGCACCTGGTGCCCGAAATAAGTAAACCTACTATACTTCGGTTTAAGCAGCGAGAGCTACAGTATTGTTGCCAGTTAGTTTTTGAAGCGAGATTAACGAGCGTTGCATCATTGCTCGGCGTGCTTACATAGGCGCTCTACCTGCTGTCAAAACCAGATAGCCCCTTTGTCACATCTTTCTGTGACACTTCAAAATGCGTGCAAAATTACTGTTTTTTTTGCACATATCAAAATTTTTTAGTACTTTTGCCGCGTTTTTTGAAAAAAATAACAGACTATGGCTGTCGAAATTCGTAAAATTGAAGGAAAATGTGCGTTGCGCAAATTCATTGAGTTTGCCAACGATCTGTATAAAGATTGTCCGTACTACTGCCCGCCTTTGTTCTTCGACGAGATGAACTGTTTCAACCCCGACCACAACCCGGCTTTGGAGGTGAGCGAGTACCAACTCTGGATGGCTTATCGCGATGGCAAACCCGTTGGACGTATAGCCGGTATTATTAACCACAAGGCCAATGAGAAATGGGGTTACAAGCATGTCCGTTTCGGTTGGTGTGACTTTATCGATGATCTGGAGGTCAGCAAGGCTCTGCTGGACACAGTGGCTGCTTGGGGCAAAGAGCACGGCATGGATGCGCTCAACGGCCCGGTAGGATTCACCGATTTTGATCACGAAGGGCTTTTGCTTGAGGGATACGAGTACCTTGCGCCGATGGCTTCGCTCTACAACTATCCGTATTATGTCAAGCACATGGATGCTTACGGCTTGGTCAAAGAGGCCGATTGGATCGAGATCCAGGTTTATCCGGACGGCACGCCCGAGCGAATCACACGTGTGGCTGAGATTGTCAAGCAGCGCTCGCACGTACGCGTAGATAAGGTGAAGAATGCACGTGAACTGGAGAAGAAGTACGGTATAACCTACATGGATGTAATCGACGAGGCGTACCAGAAACTCTATAATTTCCAGCCGATGACGGTGAAGCAGAAGCACTATTACAAGAATATGTACTTCCCGTTGCTTAACTTCGATTTCGTTACTTGCGTTGTCAATGAGAAAGACGAGATTGTGGGCGTCGGACTAGGTATGCCGAATATATCAGAGGCTCTGCGCAAATGCGGCGGACGTCTTTTCCCGTTCGGTTGGTATCATATTCTCAAGGCGCTCAAGGCGAAGAAGATGGAGGCAGTCGATTTGCTGCTCATCGCCGTTCGTCCTGATTATCAGGGAACAGGCGTGAATGCATTGTTTTTCCAAGACCAGATTCCTATCATGGCCAAGTATGGTGTCAAGCGTCTGGAGACTACATCTATCTTGGAAACCAACACCAAGAATATCGCTAATTTCACCCAATTGCCGCACAAGCAGCATAAGCGCCGCCGTGCGTATATCAAACCGATTGAGTGAAACGCAAATCACCATATGAACAAGCACTCGAACGGCTGAACGAGTATATCGACGGCCATCAGATGCGTCACACGCCCGAACGTGAGATAGTGCTGCAGTTGGTCTTCGAGTTGCCACCGTTCTTCACGGCCAAAGAATTGGAAGAAAAGTGCAAAGCAGAGCACTTGACGCGCGGAACGGTATATAATTCGCTGGAGTTGTTCGTTTCGGCACAGATTTTGCGGGGTGTACATCGGCTGCAAGGCAATCATGCCACAGAGTACGAAGTTATCGTAGAGGAGCAACCACATATGTGGGTAGTATGCCAGAAATGCGGGCGTATCTTTGACATGAAAGACAAAGCAGTGGAGCGTATCATTATGGAACGCAAATACACCAATTTTGGAGTAACCCATTTCTCGCTTGTGGTCTATGGTCAATGTAAGACATGTCGCGCCACGCGTGCGGGTCGTTACTCACCTAAAAGTACACCGAAATAAGTTGAAGTAAACCGAAGTAAACCAACAAATTAACATTTAGATTATTATGTCACAGATTTATTGGATAGTATTTGGCGGCTTGATGCTGCTGAGTTGGATCATTCAGGCATCGCTCAAGCGCAAGTTCAAACGTTACAGTCAAGAGCAGTTGCCTATGTCCGGTCGCGCGGTAGCGGAGAAGATGTTGCATGACAACGATATTTATGATGTGCAGGTCACATGTGTTGCAGGCCAGTTGACCGACCACTACAACCCTGCCACCAAGACTGTCAATCTGTCAGAAGATGTCTATAACGGCAGCAACGTTGCTGCAGCAGCAGTGGCAGCTCACGAGTGCGGTCATGCAGTGCAACACGCTGAGGCTTACGCGCCGCTTAAGTTGCGTTCGGCATTGGTGCCGGTTGTATCATTTGCCAGCAGCTGGATGCAGTGGGTACTGCTGATAGGAGTGTTGACGGTTCAGACTTTTCCGCAGTTGTTGATGGTTGGTATTGCTCTGTTTGCATTGACCACATTGTTCTCGTTTATCACTTTGCCGGTGGAGGTTAATGCGAGCCAACGAGCAGTCAATTGGCTTCAGGAGGCAGGTATAACCGACAACCATACAACCCGAATGGCCAGCGACGCATTGCATAGTGCAGCATATACATATGTAGTTGCAGCTTTGGGTTCGCTTGCGACATTGGTATACTATGTACTGATATTGCTCGGCGGAAGCCGTAGATAAGAGAGCCGCGGCGTGCTGCGGTAAGAGGCCTCGTAGCTCAATTGAATAGAGTGTCAGATTCCGGTTCTGAAGGTTCTGGGTTTGAACCCCAGCGAGGTCACAAAATAATTGTAAGAGAACGTCGAAAGGCGTTCTTTTTGTATGTTCATTCGGACTTTTAGAGAGAAATTGTGTGTATCATTTGCATATATGCAAATTTATTTGTATCTTTGCCGCGATTTTGCGCGCACGCACAAACGATAAAGACAAAACAACCAAGATATGCGATTAGTATTTGCATCCAATAATGCCCATAAGTTGCAGGAAGTGCAGGCGATTATGCCCGCAGGAATAACAGTATTGAGTCTGCACGAAGTAGGGTTCGAACAAGAAATAGACGAGACAGGCACAACGCTGGCAGAGAACAGTAAGATAAAAGCCGATACGGTATGTCAGTGGTTGAAGGCGAATGGCAAATGGTCGGATGTGGACGGTGTGTTTGCGGACGATACGGGCTTGGAGATAGATGCGCTGAACGGTGCGCCGGGAGTATATACTGCGCGCTGGTACAAGATGGAACCGACTTTTGAAAAGAAGGACGGTGAGGCCGGTACCTTTTCTGCCAACAGAGCCAAAGCCCTGTGGATGCTGAGGGATAAGACAGACCGAGGCGCGCAGTTCAAGACTGTCGTAACGCTTATAAAAGCGAAAGGCGAAGGAGCGGATGGACGAAAGGACGAGTGTTTGCAAGTGGAAGGCATAGTGCGCGGACAGATTTCTGACGCGGAATACGGAAACGGAGGATTCGGCTATGACCCGGTATTTATTCCCGAAGGCTATGACAAGACGTTTGCAGAACTGCCTGCAGAAGTGAAGAACAGCATCAGTCACCGCGGTCGCGCAATGATGAAACTGGTGGAAGTGCTTTAATGGCGAAAGTCTTAAAGGCGAATGGACGAATGGACGAATGGGCGAAGGGTAGTGTGAGGGTCGCTGAATAACCTAGGTATAACCTGGGTATCACCTAGGTATCACCTAGGTCCGACTCGGAAATACCCGCTGTATTGTCTAGGATTGTCTCGAGAATGGCTCGAGAGTGGCCCGAGAGTGGCTCGAGAGTGGCTCGGAAATGTCTTAAAAATGTATCGAAAAAGTTAGGCTATATGAATATAAGAAGATACATACTTGGTGCAGCGTGTCTGCTGGGTGTAATCCAAACGCAGGCACAACGCTGGGATACGTATTTTGCGTACAACAACGTGAGTCAGATTGCGTTGACGCCCGACCGTGTGTACGCAGTATCGGACGGAAGTCTGTTCAGCGTAGAGAAACAGACAGAGAAAGTGCGTATATACAACCGTCAGTCGGGTCTGCACAGTACAGGAATCAGTTGTATCGGCTATGACAACCGTTCGGGTTGCCTGATAGTAGCCTACAAGACAGGTAAGATAGACTTGCTGGGAGCGAACGGCGTGCAATATATAGGTGAGTTGTACGACAAGGATATGACGCAACGCAAGACCATCTATAATATTACGATAGAAGGTCGTATGGCATATTTGTCCACGCACTACGGCGTGCAGACATTGGATTTGCGCGAGAACAAGTTGGTGGACAGCTACTGGTTGCGTCCCGGCGGACAGGAAACACCGATAGCCGATGTGCAGATAAAAAACGACAGTATTTATGCCTTCAGTACAGACAGCCTCTATTGCGCTGCACTCAAGGACAACCTGGTTGATTATACCGTTTGGCATCGCGAGTTGCGCAGCGGCCGTATAGCGCCGGACACCGACAAAGGAACGCATTACAAAGACGGGAAAGACGAGTGGTACGCCGGCGGAACGGAAGGAATAATTCGATTCACAGTAAGCGGGCGCGTAGCCTATAAGCCGCAGGGACCGCTGAACAATAATCCGTACAAGCTGACGACAAAAGGAGACAAACTGTGGGTGGTTTCCGGTGGTCGTTGGACGGCACAAAACAATAATCCGGGCGTAGTTATGCGTTATGACGGTTCGCAATGGACCAACATAAAGAACGACGAGATACAATCGGTGGTAGGCAACAAGGCGCTGGATTTTATGAACGTGGCTGTCGATCCGCGCGACGCAGAGCACTACTATGTTACGAGTTACGGCTGTGGTCTATTTGAGTTTCAGGGCAATAAGGCAGTTCGTCAATATCTGCCGGCATCGGATAACTCGCTGGGATCGGCAGTAGCAGATAACCCGACACGATATACGCGTCTGGATTTTGCGACCTTTGATTCGAAGAACCGTCTATGGCTGATGAATGCCGGTTCGGTGGCTAACCAGTTGAACTGTCTGGATGCCGCAGGTGAATGGCACGGAATGCCACTCAAAGTGGACAATTCGCAGATGACCATAGCCACACCGGGCGGTTTTGTGCTTGACAACAGAAACGCCAACTACAAATGGGTGGCTCCTGCGCGCAGTATAACCAGCGTGGTGCTGATTGATGACAAAGGAACGCCATTTGACGAGAGCGATGACAATATATGCAAACGCGCCAGTTTCGTAAGTCAAGAAGATCAGTTGTTTAGCCCGACAGAGATACGCGCGATGTATCAAGACCGCTTCGGCCGCTTGTGGCTGGGTACGGAGCAAGGCATAGCTGTGATAGATACGATAGACTTCTTTGCGTCCAACGCAATCATTCGTCCGCGTCTGATGGATAACAACGGCGAATATCCGCTGCTGGAGATGCGCGTTATGGCACTATGTCAGGACTCGGAAAACCAGATATGGGTCGGCACGGAGAATATGGGAGTGTACGTTTTGTCGGAAAAGGTTGACAATATAGTGGCTCACTATACGACCGATAACTCGGCCATGCCGAGCAATAGTATTCTGTCGCTGGCGTGCAATGCGCGCGGGGTAGTATATGTGGGAACTGCAGAAGGATTGGTCAGCTATGATCCGCACGGTAAGCCGGACGGGCTGTCTCCGGATGAGATGGCGGACAAAGAGGAATTGGACGAGGGTAGTATGTTGCAATGGCGACTCCATTTCTCCTATTCCAATCCGCAGGAAGTGGTGGCATCACCGAAGCGTATATATGCTTTAGCGGACGGAGCGTTGTTCTCCGTCGACCGCGAGACGGAAGAATTGGAATACTGGAACAAAGCGAACGGACTGAGTGGCGGCGCTATCAATCATATTGCGTACGACAAGTTGTCGGGTCAGTTGATTATAACATATGAAGACGGTCGTATAGACCTGATGCATGACAAGGGCAACGTCCAACAGATGCCGGATCTTTATATGAAAGCTTCGTCCACACCGGTAACGGTCAACAGTATTACGTTAGGTTCGCGTTATGCGTACCTGGCTATGCCATTCGGTGTGCTGGTTCTCAATGCCGGCAAGGCGGAGATGGCGGAGACATATTATGTCGGAGCTGAGGCTTCGGCCGTAGATGTGAAGTGTGTTGTGGAATTGGGAGATTCGCTTTATGCGATGACGCCAGATTACATCTATAGTGCGGCACTCAGCGACAACTTGGTCGATTACACCTATTGGCACAAACGTGAAATGCCTGTGGAAGGTTTGCAACAAGCATTCCAACATAACAATGAGTTGTATATATTTGCGGACAATTTATTGTACCGTTGCCACGAAGGTCAGTGGCAGAAGGTGTTATCCAACACACTGAATTGGGTTCACCAGTCGGAAGGACAGATATTGGCGCGTTGCTCGGATCAGGCAGGCTTGGCTCGCATTTCGGACGAAGGAGAGCTGAGCATGTTGACGGCTAATTATACGCCGACAGATGCCATTATTGCGCAAAATGATTATTGGCTGGCGGTGGAATCAATAGGTCTGGTCAAACTGAACGGTCAAGAAACGACGTATTACCAGCCTGAAGGGCCGCTGAACAATTTCAGTTACCATCTGCATGCAGCCGACGGACAGATATATGTGCTGCCCGGTGGTCGTTGGGCAAACGAGTTCGGACGTGTGGCGACGGTAAGTATTTATAACGGAAGCGAGTGGCACAATGTGCCGACATCGGATATATGGCGTGTGGGTGGTATCTATGACCCGGTAAGTATAGCCGTTGATCCGAATGATGCAGGCCATTTCTATGTTGCCGCATATGGCTGCGGTGTTGTAGAGTTTGAGAATTATGTTGCAATCAAGCGCTACAACAAAGATAATAGTACGCTGGAACGTGTGAATAAAGATGCTGATCCGAAGTATTTCACGCGTACAGACGGTATAAAACTGGACGATCAAGGTAATCTGTGGGTGCTGAATGCAACAAAAATAGGTGCGCCGATACATGTGATGACACCGGATGGCAGTTGGCATGCATTAAAGCTTAAAATCGGCGCCGATCCCTTAATATTCTCTACTCCGGGAGCGATGTGGATAGACCAGCGTGACAGCCGATATAAATGGATGTTAGATCAGCGCGATGATACGAAAGGTCTCATTTTGTTGGATGATAACGGAACTCCTACTTATGCGGGCGATGACCAGATATGTAAGCGTAGTGCATTCCATGACGTTACAGACAGCAAAGAAATTAAGTCAGTAACGCCGGGATTGTATTACTGCATAGCCCAAGATATGAGAAACCGTATATGGGTAGGTACTGACGCAGGTATTATACTTTTTCCCGCTAAACCTGATTCGTTCCGTATAAAAGATGCATGTCGCCGTATTATCATTCCTCGTAATGATGGCACACGCTTAGGTGATTATCTGTTGGCTGATGAGCAAATCAATTGTATGATGGCTGATGGAGGAAACCGTATGTGGATAGGAACAGCCAGTTCCGGTTTGTACCTTATAGAGGAAGATTCTCTCACAGTAGAGCACTTTACGGTCTATAATTCAAGTCTGCCGTCTAACAACATATTGTCGATTGCAATCATGCCTACAACGGGCGAAGTGTTTGTCGGCACAGACAAAGGAGTGGCATCCTATCGAAGCGACGCCAGTGAACCGCAAGAGGATTTCTCGCACGCTTATGCATTCCCGAACCCGGTTCGTCCTAACTACGGCGGTGCGATCAGTATAGCCGGACTGATGGCAGAGACCATGGTGAATATAGTGGATGAAGGAGGTAACTTGGTATGCAAGACCCGCAGCCACGGAGGTTTGGCGGTGTGGGATGGCAAACTGTCGGACGGAAGACGTGCTACGCCGGGAGTGTACACGGCGCTCTGCAATGAGCCGAACGGCAAGCATACAATAGTTAAGATATTAGTAGTTCATTAATGATTCATGAGTAGGGAAGTTCTCAAGTATATTCTTTGGTCGCTCTGTGCTACGTTGTGGGTTGGAGTGTGCTTCGTACTTCCAGACTTTTTGGACAATCCGGTTCATGATTTACGTTCGATACTCACCATAGCGTTATACGTAGTAGCAATCAGTGGCGCATCATGGAGTATTCTCTACTTAGCAGGTCTTAATCGCTATGTAGCTTGGGTGGCTATTCCGTTGTTCGGCATAGCGGGTGCCGCCATATCCTATTTTCGCGTAGCTTTTCATGCAACCATCACACCTATGATAATAGATGCCACGCTGCATACCAACGAAGGCACTATAGCCGGAGTGGTTAGTTGGCAGCTGGTAGTATGGGTGTTGATAAACATGTTCATTGCCCTTGCCCTTGTGTATTGGCGTCATCGTACAATTCGACTTCAGTACGCTTGGATACATGCTTTGGTTGCAATGGTAATACTTATAGGCTACTATAACGCTCATTGGCATCTAAAGGCAGCCATCAATCAGCGGTTTCCATACAACGTTGTGCATAGCTGGATAGAATATGAGAGACAGCAGCAAGCTATCCATGGCGAGCGTAGTCAGTTGGCATATGAGGCAGTTGCCTTGCCCGATAGTTTGGATATAGTTCTTGTCATAGGAGAGGCAATGCGTGCGGACCATCTAAGTTTAAACGGCTATATGCGTTCCACTACACCGCTGTTAGACCAAAGAGAGAACGTAGTGAGTTTGCCTAATATATATAGTGAATACACCTATACAGCTACCAGTATTCCGCATATTCTATCACCTGCTGATAGTTTACATCCGGAGTGGTGTTATTCTTACCGCTCATTTATTGCTACATTGCGCGAGAACGAATTTACAAGTGCATGGCTTAGTAATCAAGACAATGGTCGAACATATACTTCTTTTATTCATGAAGCCGATACAATCATCTTTCCCAATGCGAATAAGTCGGTATATGTTTTTTCTCCGTGGTACGATGCAAACCTATTGCCTCCGTTGGATAGCCTGATGGGAAGTAAGGAAACGCGACGTCTTTTTGTATTACATTCGATAGGCAGCCACTGGTATTACGATTTGCACGTTCCGGATAATTGCAAGCACTTTACACCTCTAACAACAGATCGTATCATAACAAACAACACACGTGAGCAGGTTATCAATTCGTACGACAATACTGCCGTATATATGGATGTTATGTTGGATAGTCTGATTCAGCGTTTTGAAGCGCGCAATGCGATACTTATCTATCTCAGTGACCACGGTGAGGCACTGGGTGAGGATGGAGAATGGCTGCATGCAGGCAGTTCTTTGGCGTTGCATAATCCTGCATGTATAGTTTGGTTCTCGGATAAGTATGCATCTGCCTATCCGGACAAAATAAAAGCGCTTGTCGCAAACAAGGACAAGCGCTATCGTACGGATTTTTTGTATTATTCTATTCTTTCTGCCGCCGGTATTGAAGCCGAGGGAGATAGCCCGAAAATGAATATCTTTCGTTAATTCTTGATGAGTGTCATAAATTCCTCACGGGTCTTAGCTTGATTGAAGACTCCTGTAAAATCTGATGTGACGGTCATTGCGTGCTGTTTTTGGACACCACGCATTTGCATGCAGAGGTGTT
>JAEEGL016112139.1_pt1 | contig 18241 bp, 12 predicted proteins | sample 9134231 | NCBI WGS metagenome assembly JAEEGL01 (sample SAMN16246548, study PRJNA631951) | gut metagenome | biome: gut microbiome; feature: rumen; material: fiber-attached | host: Bos | place: Iran: Karaj | collected 2018-10 | reverse complement strand
CCACCGGCGATAATACTAGGACCTTGTATCGTTCCTTCTGTAACATTGATACCATCACTATCCCAGCTACCAATCACTGAACCGTACGCATCATAGACGGTTATAGAACCACCATTACCGTAGTGACTTGCGTCTCCACCGACTTTAATGGCGGGACCTTCTATAGTTCCTGATTTAACGGATATACCACTACTATTCCAATGTCCTATTTCCGTTCCAGAAGCATCATAGACGGTTATTGAACCACCTTTACCAGCGTGACTACCATCACCACCTGCTTTGATTGATGGACCTTCAATAGAACCCGTTGTGACTGATATGCCGCTACTGTTCCAATGTCCTATTTCTGTACCGCTATTGTTATAGACATATAGAGAACCGTTCTTACCCTGATTTGTTCCCCCACCAACTTTTATTTCTGATCCGGCAATCGAAGGACCTTCTATAGTTCCTGATTTAACAGATATACCACTACTATTCCAATGTCCTATTTCCGTTCCAGAAGCATCATAGACAGTTATCGTACCACCATTACCAGAATGACTTCCGTCTCCTCCAGCTTTGATTGATGGCCCTTCTATGGATCCCTTCTTAACGGATATTCCATCTTTATCCCAATGTCCTATCTCGTAATAAGAAGTCGTACCATTACCGTCATATACGTATATAGACCCAGGTGTTGAGTTGTTTGTTCCTACTCTTAAAGAAGTACCCTCAATTGAACCTTTCTTAACGTCTATACCGCTGGTTCCCCATGATCCGATAATGTTTGCTGCAGCTGTACCAATTCCATCGTACATAGTTAATCCCGATGAACCCCACGTACCAAGTGTAGCCCCTGATCCGTTCTTAATCGTAAGAGTTCCTGATGTATTAAGTTCACTATTAGGAGCATTCCACTGCAGACCATTCTTATCTATCTGGAAGAGAATCCTATTATTGTTGTCGTATACGGTAAGACTTGGAACATTTGTCCCGCCTATTACCATCTTTCCATCGAGAGTCCAAGCCTGGGTGTAGGGTCCATTTATACCAGTAGAACTAAAACCAAGACCATTCTCGTTGACCCTAAGGACATTAGCGTTCGTATAAATCCTATTTGGATCGTTTGTGCTAAGGAAAAGTAATTCCTTCCAACTACCATCAGGATTCTTAACAGCCATTACATAACCATCAGAACTTGTAAGCCACGATGTAGCATTGTCTATAAGCCCTTCAACGTCTTTACTGAAATTCTTAAACAATCTTCTTGTGTCGTTTGCAACTTGTGCTATTGCCCCTTCTGTGCTAGATATAACACCAGAAAGAGTATTTCTGAGAGAACCGATCTCCACAGAGTTATATCTCTCAAGAAGAGCATCGTATTCGGTTCTTACAATCTTTGCAGTTGTAGCAATTCCTAATTTTTCAAAATATACTTCAACGTTGTCACAAAGCTTTACAGTTTGAAAGGCGGCAAGGTTTTTGTATTCTTCTGTATCTGCAAGATGTATAAATGACAGTTTTATTGAAACTGCAGGTATACCTATTCCACTTGCACTTACATAATGCTGTGCTCTTGCCCTTAATTGTTCTGCTGTGGGTGCCTCTTCAAAGTCCTGAGTGAAGTCCATCGGGGTCGTCCGTTTGAAAGGAAATGATGAAGCATGTTCTCCTTCTATAACTTTCTCCGGAAGAGTGACTGTGATATCGCCATCTGACGACTGCCAATATGGAACGATACCTGTAATTGTATTTTCAATGTTTGTTTCTTGGTTTATATCAGTTATGTTCTTCCCGTATCTCAAACTAACATTAGGAATAGTTCGACCACGGTTTTTGTGTAGCCTTACGGTATAGTTATCCCATTCGTATTCGCCACCAAACTGATCTAAAACACTTCCCTCAACGCCACCTAGTCTTGAACGTATCGATGCTGGTGATGACTGATTATAGCTTGCAGCCGTATTAACATCTGTCGTAAACGTAAACGGACAAGTCTCAACAGCATTACTCTTAAGCTGCGCAAGAGTCTGTGCACAAGCATTCGAACTCGCCGTAACAGTAAATGGCATTGTAGGGATAAATGAAAGTTGATATGAAATGTGCTGGGCATATACTGTAAATTTTCCGCCCAACGGTTTTGTTATCTTGTAGACTCTGAAAGCCTGAATTGAAGCTCCTTCACTTGGTTTAACAGCAATTATGGAGCTCAATGTTATCTCTGACGCATGAAGTGCTGTTTCAGCTATCTCCATTTCTAAGGTATACTCACCATTTCGTTCTTCAACGACAGTACAAGATATGCAATCAAGTCTTCCAAGACCGTTCGTATTGAATTGTGTAGCGTTTTCTGAATATAAAATTGGCTTCATAGAATCCACCACCTTGGAGTAATGATCAATTTTGTTATCCCGCTTAAAGTAATAGCATTATTGCCCGGCTTTAAACTCGGGAAGTCTCCTGTTACCCTTATCTTGTCGTTTTTATTCGTGGCCAGTGTATCTTTGTAGGCTTCCTGTAAATCACAGTCAATGTCTGTGTAGCTATCGGCTGCGGTTATCTGTAAAGTGATTCCACTTATTGTGAACGAGCCAGTACCATATGCTCTAATAAGAGGAACTGCTGTGGTTTGATAGGGGTTATATAGACTAGTTGCCCCTGTAATCTCGATAGTCTTTTCTCCACTTTTCAGAAACCTCTGAGGGTAGCAAGAAAAGTTAATATCGAATGTTCCACCCAATAATGATGCGTGTGCAGCCACTTCCATACCGCCTGACCATTTAGCCAAGCGGTACTCCTGTGGGTGATACGAATCTTCTAACCGAAAATACCCCCGCTTTGTTAATAAGTAATTTCTCAAAGCTTCAACATTGAAGTCGAAATCACGAATAATAAAAGCGGGGTATTTCAACGGTTGATTTTTATAACGTCCATTGTCGAGTGTTAATGCTCCATTGCGCCCAGGTACTTCTATACTTGTCTCGTCTCGCTCTGGAGCATCATATACATGGGAGCCACTAATATAAACGCCATAATCTGATGATTTCTTCCCGTCGAACGTGAAATAATTTCTCGAGTCTATCATGCGAATACCGCCCCCTTGTTATAAATCTCATTGACCAGTTTGTCTTTGACATACTCGGCAATGGCTTTCTCATCCTGACCTTCTGCAGCATTAACCGTCATATTGATCGTTAATGGTGCAGTCGATCCTTCCTCATCTGATTCTCGTGCAATCTCAACCTTCTGTGGTGCATTCTTTGCTTGTGACACTTCTCTGATTGATCCAGAAGCTGTATATGCGAGCGCCAAATCTTGATCTGTGAACAGAGATCCGATTTTCTTTGCCCCATACTCAATGTTTTCAGTATCGAGTACAGGTCTTATTACAGGTTGCATATCCATAGAGCCATCTAAAGCATCAGCGATCCTCGATATTATCGAATTTGCAGTGGTGATTATGTCTTGCCCCATAGAATTGGTAGATGTAACGGCCTCTCCAGCATAATCTGAGATACCATTTGCAAGACCCTGATCGATGAACTTACCGTAATTGTACATTACCCTTGATGGCGAATTAATCTGTTCAACCCGTTCGATCTCAGCATTAATTCTATCCACCATATCTCTTGCTGCGTCGACAGCGTCATCAGCATGGTTTCTTATGCCTGAAGCAAGACCATTTGCTATTTGCATTCCGCAATTATACGCTGCTCTAACTGCACTAGAAGAACTTGAGTTTATTCCACGAGTAATACCTGTCGTAACGTTTCCGCCATATCGTGTAAACTTATCAACAGACATTACGCTATTTAAGGTACTCTTGATTTTTGAATCCATATTGCGCAGTACAGTCAAAAGTGTACTAACACCATTGTTTATACCAGTCTTGATACCATCGACGATGTGCTTACCATAAATAACCCATACAGTTACTGCCATAAGGTTTGATAGATAAGTCTTAATCCTATTTATCATCGTAGTAAGTGTTGACGTGATATCACCAACGTTGGTTGATATACCATTTTTAATACCAGTAACAAGATTCTTACCATACATAGGCCATACCGTTACAGCCATATTGGTTGACAGGTTTGTCTTGATGGCGTTAACCATTGTTGTAATAGCTGCAATGATTTCTGCCTGGTAATTGTTTGTTATACCTTCTTTTATTCCAGTTACCAACTTAAGGCCATAATCAAGATATGCAGATTTGTCTGGGCCTTTTCTCGAATTAACATGATTCAACATCTGAGTAAACATGTCTCCAAGAGCAGTTATCAGTCCAGGTGTTCCTACAGTAATCTCATTAGTCATTGCTGTAACTGGCATCTGAGCAGCATCTTCCAATGCAAACTTCAAGCCACTGAAAGCATCTGCTGGTACACCAGAAGCAAACTTACCAAGCTCAACAAGCTTTTTAACGCAATCGTTAGCCTCTCCTATGAGGTTAATATCTGCAGAAGCTAATGAACTCGAGTAAGCCGCTAAAGCCTCTCCAAATGGAGGAAGTGTTTCACCAAACTTTGCAAGGGTGTTATCCCCGCTAAACCAACTTCCCATACCCCCCATATTGTCCAGGCTATTTGCCATTTCAATAAGACCTTTTGTCGCCAGTGTAACTTGGTTTATCAAATCAACGAAATTTGGAACCTGTGACGCCATGTCATTAGCTTCAATTACAAAGCCTTTTAACCCAGTTATAAATGGATTAAGCGTCTCACCAAATTTGGAAAGGGTATTATCACCAACGATTCCTGCTAATATGCCACCCATATTCTCAAGACCATTTGCAAGGTCTACAAGAGGTGTGGTAGCATCTGCGCACTTCTGAATCAAATCTGGGTAATTTGAAGCAGTATTCTCAAGAGACACTAACTTTTCTACGAAAGAGATTAAGCCACTTGCAAATTCTGCTAATTTAACTCCGAACTGTCCAAGATCCCTATGACCAATAATGTCTTGTACTATACCGCCATCACGAATCAACGTGTTCGACAGTTCCACTATTGGTCTAGCTGCATCTGCTGCTCTTTGAGCTAAAGCTGCAGCGTTTTCTGGTATATCCTGTACTTCGTCGCAGAACATTTTTATTGCCTTACCCAAAGCTTTTAGGCCATCAGCAAACTGTTCCATACTCTGCCTCTGACCAATTATGCCCTGCAATATACCGCCTTCAAGATTAAGATTGCTATAAATCTCTGAAAGACGTCTTGCTATAATTGAACATGTTGATGCTTTTGTTACAGCATCGTCTGGTACATCTTTAATCGCATCGCAGAAGTCTGCCATAGCAACACCGAGCGAAGCAAAGTCCACTTCTCCTACTCTGCCAAAACCGATCATTCTGCCTATGCCGTCTAAGAATTCAGCCGCGCAAATATAAACCATTGCTGCTGCCAAATTTCTGCATCCAGTTACGGCCTGAACATTTATGTTGGCCATGTTGTTTGAGAAGGTGATCATCTTTTCGCTGAAAGATATAAGATTATCTGCTATAGGGTCTAACTGTGAAGAGATACCCACGCCAAATCCTCCAATTAATGCCCCAGCCATCTCTCCGATCTTACCAGCTATGACAACCATCATATCGAGACCTGTAATCAGTGCCCCTTCAAATCCGGTAATCTTTTCTAATGCCAGACCTAAACCAGCTATTGCTAATACGATTTCTGCAAGGCCTGCTATTGCTGCAGTAATTGCCAGGAAACCAACACCGACGATTGCTGCCTGTCCGCCAGCCAATAGTCCAGCTGCAGAGATGGCCAAAGCCAATACTCCAACTGCTGCTACCGCTAAGCATAAGGAAGGCATAACGTCATTAATCTTCTGTATTGCAGCCTCATCTATTCCGTTTGCAAATGCGACCAGAACTAAAGCCACACCGGCAAGACCAAGAATCGCAGCGCCTACAGTGCCGTACATAGCACCGATGTCAGCTCTTTTACAAAGAACCCCAACAGCACCTAAAACAGCTATTGGCACACTTATAGCAACCAAACCGATTGCCAAAGCTTGAGCTGACTGCATCATTGTATCTGCATTACCGAAGTTTGACAGAGCCCAAATTGCAGCTCCTACACTTGCAAGGATTCCTATTGCAGATATAACTGCCACGCCCATAGACGCAAAGTCATCCTTTTTCACAAACTTTCCAACGGCTGCTAATATGGCCAATGGAACGCTTACTGCGACAAGATTCATTGCAATGGATACACCCGCATCCATAATGTTCTCGCCGCCATATACTGACAGTGCCCCAATCGCAACGGCTATGCTCGCAAGTACTCCAATTGCCAATAATGCAGCTTCAGCCATTCCTGCATAATCCACTGCGCCCTTCTTAAACAGACTCAGAGCTGCAAGTGCTGGTGTAATACCAATAAGAACTGCTGTTATCGAAGCCGCTGCCTTGACCATTGTGTTAGGATCGATGTTATTGGTGCCGATATAATCCGTAAGGATTCCAATTACTGCAGCCACAGCAGCCACAATTACGACTGCTTCGATGGCAGCCTGAGCCTGTGCCCAACTAAATCCACCTTGTATACTTCCCAATGAACGAGCAAGTAACGATACAGCAGCTATGACTGCAACTATAGAAGCTGCTGCCGTTGCTACATTCTGTATTGGAAGATTTGCAAGGTTTGTCATGATAACACCAAGCGCAACAACTGCTACAAGTGCACCCGCTAAAGTCACACAAGATCCTATAATGCCTTTTATTGAGGAATTACTAAATGACTGAGCATGTTTAGCTAGAGCCAACGCTAATCCTGCTAACGCCGCCATTACTGCCAGTATTACCGCAAGTGCTGGAAGCATGTTCTCCATAGGGATTATGGAAAGCAATGCAACTTCTGCCAGTATCAAAGACAGAGCAAACAGCATTGATCCGATAGACTTCACAACACCTTCTGCCTTCTGAGCATGTTTTGCAACTTCTATCATTGCAAGAATGATCCCAGTTAAACCAAGAACTGCTAATTCGCCCTTCACAATGTCTTTTGTATCCATCATGGATGCCAGCTTTGCAATGCCTAATAATATAGCCATGGCTGCTGAAATCCTTATGAACATCTTGGAGCCTTCTCCTCCGTTCTTTCCACCAAATAAACCTATTTTGGCTTTAGTTGAACAGAGTTCAAGCAATGCAATAATACCTGCCATGCTCCACAAGAACTGTTCACCCTTACTCAGTTCTCTTGGGTCCATCATACCTGCAAGCTTAGCCACCCCAAGCATCACTGCAAAGGTTGCGGATATTGCTAACATAGCTGTAGCAGCGCCCTTCAATCTGTTACCAGCTATAGCACCAAGAATTGTAAGTGCCCCCGCAATAACTGCTACTTTCTTTAGTACTTCCTGGTTCTTATCAAGACCCTGCTGAATCCTTGTGTAATCGTAATTGACTATTTCCTCGATTGAAGGCATTAACCTACTGATCGTTAGAACCACAGCAAGCAAACCTACTGCCGAGAACCCACCAACTTTACCAGAGGCGGCTACGATTGCTGCTAGACCAAGCATGATCTTAAGCATGCCATCTAATGATGACTCGATTCTGTCTGTAGGGATCTCTCCTAGCTCTCCAAGCGATTTAGCTGCAATGAGTAATGATGCTGAGACAGCAACCATAGTAAGTGAGCCCCTACTGAATCTATCTAGTTTGCCCATTATTGCGGACAAACCTACAAGAAGGGCCATTATTGATCCCAATACAATTAACTTTGAGTAAATACCTTCCAAATCGACAGTCTCTAGTACTTTCATCGTACCAGCTACTATCATGATCGAACTTGCTATCAAAATTAAGCCAGATGCAAGCTCTACCAACTTCTGTCCACCAGCAAGCTTCTCAAGTAGAATTCCAACTGCTGTTAACGCTAAGGTTAATCCACCCAGGCAAAGTGTTATTCCTACTATTGCGTCGGAAGCATCCTGTAGCTTATCCTTAGGTATCGTAGACAGTGTCCATAAAGCAGCTGCAACTATTACTATAGACTCTGCAATCTGGAGTATTATGCTCTTTTGCTTCTTTACGTAAGAGTTAATTACGTTCCTAAGCGCTCTGCCTATGCCTGTAAAGCTTTCTACAGCCTCTGTTACAGCATTTGAAAGCTTAAGCATATTAATAGCTATTAATGTAAAAGTGCCGGCGATAGCCAGCATTGTAACCTGTTCAGGAGTAATATTTGACACGAACTCATGTATTGCATTAGCGATCTCATCCAGGTTAAATTTCTTACCTAACTCATCACCTTTTGCAAACAGATCTGTAAAGAACTCTTCTAGGTTCTGTTTAAGTTCGTTAACCTTATCAATGACATTACCAAAGTTCTTCTGGAAGGACTCTATAACATCTTTTCCGTCCTTCAGATCCTGGAAGAAGTTCTTGATTCTGTCTGTAAGGTCTTTAACGAACCTAATTACGTCCTTAACTTTATCATAAACTCTCGTTAATGTAGCGTTGACGTTGTCCCATGTAACTTTAGACTCAACAGCCTTGTACATATCTTCGAAAGCTTTAGATACGGCAGTTACGACTGGTGTTATCCTGCTCTCTATACTTGCAATTGTTGACCAGAAGTCTGAAACCATCTGCTGTATAACAGGTAGTTGAGTAAACTCTGACCACATCCGCTGTAACGATGATATTGCGGTGTTGACACCATTGCTTATTCCTTCAAATACAACCGAATCCGGAATACCTCTGATTGCATCAGCAACCTTATCAATCCACTCAGCAAGCTTCTGCATCCCGTTAAGGTATGTCGTACCTATTTTATCTCCGACTGCACCTAACTTATTTGCTGCTTCCAAAGCCCCATCGGATCCCGTAATAGCACCTATTGCCTTACCAACCACTCCAAATAAAGCATCGAAGAGATTGAGTAATGGTAATACAAGCTTTGATACTCCCGATATGGCGGTTGCAACACTGTCTATTACAGTCTTAATACCAGTAAACGCTAATGTAAAAGCTGTACGAATGGTGTTGGCTGCGTCGTTGCTGACTTTTAACTGCTCAGTAAATTTCCTGAACCTTTCGGTCATATCGTATATCTTTTGTGGACTTATCGGTTCAAACGCTGTGTCAAACGCCTCACCAATCGGTCTTAATACGTCTAAGAACGAATGGAATAAGTTTTTCAAACCTTCCAAAACGTTCTCTCTACCGCCGAGCTTGATCATCTTTTCTGCAAACTCGTCAGCGTTAATCGTACCGTCCTTAAGTTCTTTATTAAGCTGCTCTAACTGCATCAGCTCTGTCTGGTTTACACCAAAGTCTGCAAGCTCGTCATCAGAAAGCTTTTTCAGAATGTTGTAATAGTCATCTACCGCTTCAACTAACAGATCACCGGTAATCCATCCCAAATCATGAAACGAATCTATAAGACTATTGGTTGAATCGATACCATCAGCCTGTTCTTTTGCAAGCTTCCCTTGTGCTACAGCTAAATCCACAAGAACGTCTCTGAACTTTTCACTCTGAGGGATTGCCCTATCTGATATGGACGTAAACTTCTCCCAACCAGTCGTCAGTCCTTCTCTAAGCAAGGCGTTTCTTGCATCACTCATGTTGTCAATGATACCGCCCAGAACTGTACCAACATCAGTCCACAAAGCCTTAGCCTGCTCAAAGTCACCTATGATAATCTGCCAGGTCATTGCCCAACCAGAACCTATAGCCTCTCTAAGAGTGTCCATAAGCATCGAGAATGTCTTGATTTCTGAAGCGGCAGCGGTTGCTTTCGTACCTAGTTCTTCGAATCTCTTTATCTGTTCATCGTTAAGACCTAAGTTTCTAAGCTCCTGCTCATAAGCCTGCTTCTCAATCTCTGTCATCCTGGTAACATCATTAGCATAGAGCTTCAATGTTTGTGTAAGAACTTCCGTTGTCATCCACTGATACTGCAATGAGTCGTTAAAATTCTTTGTACCACTAACGACGTCGTTCATTGTCTTGCCCTTGGCATTTGTGGTAAGGATTTCGTAATACCCATCAGCGTTTTTAGCAGTAGTACCTAATGCACTACCTACTTCCAATAAAGCCTCTTTGAAGCCTTTGGTTGCCATGTTAGCGTTCTCGATTGATTTCCAGTCGATAAGCTTTACATAACCTGCTGACAATGCCTGAGCAAAGTTATACATTGCGTGTGATGCCTGGTTTGCGTTAGCACCGGATATAGCGGCCTCGTTTGCAATACCCTTAATGGCGTTAACGGCATCATTCAACTTAACACCGGCGTTAGTAAACTTACCGATGTTTGTTGTCATATCAGAAAACGAATAAATAGTCTGATCAGAGTAGGTATTTAACTCGTCCAGATATCTATTAACCGTTGCAAGAGACTCACCGGTACCATTCATGATAGTCTGAATAGAGCCCATCTTAAGCTCGTACTCTTTGAAACCATCCATGACGCCTTCAAACGTAAGTGCATTGGCGATTTTCTTACCGGTATCTACAATCCTTGTTGCAACTTCGTTTTCGATAGTGCTGGCCACCTTAAGCCAGATATCTCTTATGCTGAATCCTGCCTTTGTAGCGGTTGCTTCAGTCTCGTTGAAGGCCTGCTGCAAAGGTGTCATATCAACTTTTTCAAACTTTAATGCCGCCTTCAGCTTTTCCAGGGTGGACATGCTCTGCTTAGCGTTCTGTTCAAAGCTAGTGTTATCAAATTGCATTTTTACGATTTGATTGTCTATGGTTTGACTCATATAGCACGCACCTCCTTCCAAGCATCATCGGCAATTTTCTTGAATATAGGCTGCATAGCTGGGTTTATGAAGTCGTTTGGTGCTACATACCCGCCTGTGCCTGTTCCGTGACCGTACTGTATGAGGATTGCTATCGGGATACCTTCGTTCTCTGCGTCATTTACAAAAGCAAGCTTTGCCGAACCATTGTTTACGGTAATCTCGTATCTCCATTTAGATGCGGTCTCTCCTGTATCTCTTGGGGTCATCTTTGATAAGGAAGCAACCCCTTCTTCTCCGTATTTCTTTAAAATAGACATGAGTTTATCTTTGTTAAAATTCTGCAATTTGTTTAAATACTCAAACGTCTTGCTGAAATTACCACTTGTTTTTATTGTGATACTCATATCCGTTTACCCCCGTGTCTTAAGTGCCGCCCTTCTAGCTGCATTTAATGCGTCATTATTTCGTATTATGTCGTTCTTGCTCATCTTCTTCGGAGGTTCACCATACCTATTACATACCTCTATGAGTGTCAGTAATCGGTTTAGATGCCACTTTTCACAATCCCATGGTATGCCGTGTGTGATCATGCCATAGTAGATTGTCTCTGATGTTAGTATTTCTTTTCTTCTGCCACGTCCTTTGCCCCCTAATGGTTTATCCATATCGGAGAACGTGGTAGCAGTCATGGAGTCGTGGATGTAATCCAATATCTCCTTTTGTTGCTCCATTGTAAGAGCCTTGTACACATTCGGATCTACATTCTTGTTAATGGTCATGCACATGAAGTAATATTCCAACTGCTCTGGAGTCTTCTCATCTTCCACAAGAAATGGAACATGATACTTAGACTCCCATTTAGAGATAGCAATAAGAGAATGCTCCAAATCTAACACCGTTGGTTTCACGTCAATGAATCGCTCGGTTACCTCATCAAATAACTCCAAGCCCTTTACTTCGATTTTCTTAGACATTCTCTTATCGCTCCCTTGCAAAATTTAAAAGTTTCTGTCAAAAATCCCACCCGGGAAAATTTTCAGATTCGATTTCTATTCTTAGTGCTGCGTCCCAATTGGTGGTGCAGGTACTGGATTGTCGAGCTTAGGAATTACATTGTTGACAAACTTCTGCGCCTCTTCAGGATTAGTTGCAAGCTCGAAATAGATCTCGCTGTAAGCAGCTGAACTAACGAATGCCTGCCTTGCCTCCTCACTTCTTACGAAGCGACCATCATCTGTCTTGATACCAAATGATAAAAGAAGAAGCCCCTCAAACACTTTGATGGCTTCCTTCATGTCTTTTGTCTTAACGAGTCTCTCCAGGCGCTTATCCATTCCGCCCTCCTCGCTAAGTTCCATTTTCAGAATGTCTGCCTTCGTGAGGTTGAAGTAAAAGTCTTCTTCTTTCTCAACCCCGTTGAAGTCTGTGTACTTCTTGGTGATCTTATACATGGTAATCTCCTTTCAAAAACTAAGTCATTTTGAACATGGCCGGTGAAGAGGAACAGGCCCAGACCGAAGGGGATATACCCAACAACCCAGGCCCGTTCACCGGTTAAATGCAATTATGCATTTGTGAGAATGCTGTAAACTTCATCTGGAAGAGGAAGTCTAGCATCAACAGCAGCTGTCTCAACCTTCTCATAGTAGGTCTTTTCAGAGTCAACTGTTGTATCCTCTGAGAGAACGTAAACGTCACCGTTCTTCTCATACCATCCCTCTGTTGCAGGGTTCTCTGTACCAACAGGAGTAACAGCACTGTAAGATACTGAGCCCTCTGATCCATAGAGAATAGCCTCGATAGCGTTGAGCTGATCAGCACTAACCTTTGTAGAGTCGATCTCGATATGAGATGTGGCCTTGCAATCAGGAATGACTGTTACTCCAACAGGAGTTGTCTTGAACTCATATGAGAATGTCTGAGCCTCAGGAGACTCGTTTACAGTCTGACGGCTCTTTGAAGAAGGTGATGCTGAAGCATTGTATACAAGATGGATTGTGTATCCATAGTCAAGAAGGTCTGTATCGTTTCCGATAAGTGATCTGTATGACAGACCGAATGACTTTCTGTTCTGCTGAGCGATTGTAACACCAGCTACGAGCTCCTTACGTCCATCGCAAGCCTTCCACTCATCAGGGTATGTGTAGCACTCGATTGTGCCGTTGAAGTTCTCTGCGCCACGGAGAGAACCGTATTTGATATTGTCAGCATAGAAGTCCTGAGCGTCTCCGCCTTCAGGGGACTCTGATACTGTTGTCAGACCATTCCATACATGTCCCTTAGGATATGTTCCAGATACACCTGGGTAAAGAACACCTCTGTCGACACCAGTTTCGAACTTCTTTTCGCCGATCTGGTCCCATTTAAGTTTGAACATAACTTTTTACCTCCATTATTGATAAATTGTGTAGTAATCGTTGTATACACCGTCAGTAACAATCCTTCTGTCAAACGTCACATACGGAGCTGCAAAAAGCATGGTCTCCTTAATGTCGTTCTTGATGGACTTATACATATGGTGTATTTCCCACCGACCTGTAAGTATGTACGGCTGGTTATCGGCATTGTCTCTGCCAAACCTATCAAACCTGTAGACTATACAGGGATACTTCATGCCGGTGTTTGGAGGAGCCTGGAAGTAAACATTAGAACTTCCAAGAATCTTCTCCAACATTTCCTGGACTTCTAATCTAGTCTTCATCCTCTTCCTCCAAATACAAAGAGCCAAGGGTCAGTACCAGACGAGGCATTCCAACCTCAACACTAGTTACCGTCCACTTGGCTCCTTCGAATTGCACATAAGCTATTTTCTGGAAGTTATTTCGTAGATATGGATCAGCTACGACAGACAGCTTATTCTGGATGTGCAAGTCGGTATTAATTTTATCAGCCTGTTTCTCACTCCAAGTCAGATTCAGAACATCTCCAAAGAAGTTCCTCTTCGTTATTCCTGAAACCCATACTCCAGGCTCTTCTTCCACCTCATCATTAAACCCTATCTCACCGAACCACTTCATAAAATAGCCTCCATTTTGAACAAGTGTTATGCTACTACGCTGTAGTCAGCTGCTCCAACGCTAACAGTTGTTCCGTCGATCTTGGTTGCTCTAAGGTAAGCATCGCCATCCTTAATTACGAGCACGCCCTTGAGAAAAGCGTCGAGTGCCTCAGCTGCGTGAGCTGAAACTGATCCGGCTTCGTCTACGAAAAGGTTCTTGCTTCCATCGGCATAGAACACAATACCGGTTACATACTTATCTTTTGCATCCTGATAAATTGCAGACATATGTCATTACCTCCTATTATTCTCTTACAAGATAGAAGCTTACTGCTGAGAAAGGCTTGATCAGCGCGCCAGACATTCTGGTCTCATACAGATACTTGTACTGGTTGAAGTCGATATCGAAGTCATCGAAGAAGTCAGTCTTTGCTCCTCCGTTTGTACCTACGTTGTAATCCTTAAGGTTAGCGTATGTACCGATAAGAGGATATGTCTTCTTTACGCCGTTCTCATCGATCTCGATTGTCTGTCCTTCCATAACCTCTACTGCAGTAACCTTGCTTACTCTCATAGCGGTTGCAAGCTCAGCCTCTGACTTGTAGAGTCTGTGGCCGATACCATCCTCAAGAAGGAGACCTTCTGTGATGTAGTCATCAGTTGTGAAGAATACAGGGTTACCTGATCCCTTGTACTGCTTACGAGACTTAACCATAGCCTTAATAAGAGCCTTAGCAACTGCCTCATCATCAGCAGCCTGAGGAACTCTTACGGCAACCTTAACTGTGTAGAGATCAGCGTCATTGTAAATAGGACGGATGTGATTCTCCTGGATCTTGTCATCAGATGAAGAAGGTCTGCCGTCGCCGATAAGGATTGCACGAGCGATCTCCTCCTTAAGCATGAGCTGCATTTCCTGCTTGATCCAAGCAACAATGTTCATATCTGTGATGTCATCGATATCGTCCTTGTCGAGCTTCTGCTTCTTGTAGATTGTCTGAGGATCTGTTGTCCTCTTAAGCAGGCTGAATACTTCCTCTTTCTTCAGCTTACCCTTGATGTAACCTCTAGCACGAGCCTCATCCTCTGTAATGTCAGCGAAGATAGACTTTACTCTGCTGAAAGGCGTGTGATGTGTTCCGCTAAGAACGCCGTCAACCCACTCTGTGTCTCTCTTGATGAACTCAGGTGTTGTGTTGATTGTCTTAGCCTCAGGGAAGAGGTACTCGAGATTTGTTACGCCATAGTCACCATCGGCGTGCTCGATGATACCTTCCTCTGTAGCAGCCTCGAAAGCTGCGCTAAGTGATCCCATCTGTCTCCCTACCTTGAATATTTCCTGGAAGTCTTCATGGGAAAGTGTGTTCTGGGGAGTTGCCCCATCAAATACATTGTGTTTCATTTCTGAACCTCCTTCTGTTTCTTCAGTTGCTTTTTCAACTATGAAAGCGACAACTTTCTTCTGCTTCTCATTAAGGGTGTTATACACGTCTTCAACTGTTTCGCCCTCTTCAGAAGCTTCATTTTGATCTTCGGCATGAGACAGGTCTTTGTCGCTCTTGCCGGAAGTGAGCTGATGAATGATGATGGCAACTGCCTTCTTCTGCTTGTCGTTGAGAGTCGCCATAACGTCAGCAACGGTCTCGCCGTCATCATCTGCATGTTCTACGCTGCCCTCTTCCTCATCAGATTCTTCATCATCTTCATCCTCGTCCTCTTCCTTTTCTTCCTCATCGGAATCTTCGGGTTCGGTCTCTTCTTCCTGCTCGTCTTCCTTCTCTTTTTCTTCCTCTTCTTCCGCCTCATCATCTCCATCTTTGTGAATGATTACGTCTCCATAACCAACGAAGCGAATTTCAGCCTCGTCCTCCGAGAGCTCTCCATGAGAAAGAATTGAGTCGATAACTGCTCCCCTATTTGCCCCAGCTAATACAAGGCTTACCTCTTTGATCTCGCCATGGATCACATCACCAGTCTTCTTGTTCTCTTTAAGCTGGTTAGCATAAATTGACAAAGCAACGACGTCGCCATGCTGAACGTACTCTTTAGCATTCTGCCCATGCTCAGTACCATTCAGTGAGCAGTAAGCGTAGATACCATCATCACGCTCTTCCAGGTCTGCATGCCCCAGCACCTGCCCAACGTCCTTGTGATTGTGCATCCAAACAAGAGGAACACGTTTGCCGTTATCTCCAGAAAACGCACCATGCCTGATTACTCTACCGTCAGAACAACGTATGTCATTCCTGGTAGCCCAACCGGCAAAGTCATAATGTTTCTTAGACATCTGGCGTACCTCCTTCGTCATTATTTACATCGTTTATGTCAACACCATTTTCTTCTGACAGCTCTTCATTAGACTTATTGAGGTTAGGATTGCGCAGTGAGTTAGCATCCTCTGTCTCCGCAGGCTTCATACCAATCTCAGCTCTAAGTTCGTTAGAAGTCATAATTTCGTTTCTTCTGAACTTATCAGCGATGTCTGCAAGCTGTGATACCGGTACTAGCTTGAACGGGTCTCTATAGAAGAAGATCGTATGGTTCTGCGAAATAGCGGTTGTAGAGAGGAACTTCCTCTTGTACTCATCCGCAATAGCAGAGCATATCGGTACTATGGTGTTGTTGTAATAATTGATGGTTGTGGCCTCATCGGCTGTACCATCTAAAATACCCTGGGTTACCCCGAGTTTATTGAAGAGTTCTGTAGTTAGCTCTTTAACCTGATCCCACAGACCTGTCTCTAATGGACGATTTAACTGAGTGATTCTCTCAGTACCGTCAGCGTATGCTACGCCAAGCGGAGAGTTCTCAAGCTGATCGTTAAGATCTTGTCTTCGTCTCTCTGCTTCTCTTCTCTTTTGGTCTGTTCTAGTTACATAAGGTAGGGAAATGATAAGATTCAACTTATTGGATGTATTCTGCTCATTGAGCTTATCCAACTTGTTTATTGCCCTGATCAATCTTTGAAGAGTCGAATTTGGCTCGTTCATAGTTGCGTAGAATGGATTGGTTATTATTGCTACAGAATCCTTTGGTAAGATTATTTCCTGATACTGTCCTATTCGTTCGTTGTACAGACGGACTTTAACGGCTAGTGGATACCACTCAGTTATCCGTCCCGTCCTCATAGAATAAATATCCCACCTCTCTGAGAGTGTTGTAGGATCATCATCTGTGTCTGTGGGTACAACTGCAACGATACCTTCGTCAAACATAGACTCGACTATGTCCTGTATAAAGGCCTTAGCAGTCTGGTCTATGTTAGCTTCTATGGTTAGACACCTATTAAGGTAAGAATCCACCGTTTCTTTGTAATGATTTTGATCATCGAGCTTAGCGTGAAGCATGGTGATCTGCGAGACGTCTACTGCTATCCTATTGTAGACAGAAGCAACGACTGATCTCTGGTTACTTAATGTAAACCTTACTCTGTCTGGTCGGCTTGAGTAACCGTAAACTTGGCCAGAGGTTAGCTCTCTTTCTTTAGTGGGATCCCGGCCCAGAAAAGCGTTCCAACCAGAACGGAATCTCTGTGTTAATGACGCCATTTACTTTTACCTCCCATCAGAATATGTCTTTCACAAGAATAGAACCTATGTCAGAGTGTTTAACGGTTCCACCATTCTTCTTTTTCTTCAACTCCTCAGCCTTCTTCTTGGCTTCTGAACTATTGGTAGTCTCACCAGTTGGAGTCTGCCTCTTGCCTGTATAGTATTCTTCAGAAGCTTTCTTAAAGGCTGCATTACCGTCAACAGCTTTCTTGGTTGAAGTTGAAGTGGTTTTTGTCTCTTCCTTATTCTCGCTCTTCTTGCTGCTGGATTTTTTCTTAGAACTTGAAGAGGACTCCTTGCTCGAACTACTTGAGCTGGATGATGAAGACTTTTTCTTCTTAGCCTTATCTGTACCAGCGATATCGGTATCAAGTCCCTGATTGTCAGCGAACTTTGTTACTGCGTTGTGCATCTTAGCAACATACTGCTCGTCGTTCAGATTACCCTTATTCTTTTCAACAGATGCAATCTCTTTCTTCATCTCTGCTGTAAGCTGTGTTCCAGGTGGATAAGAGAACTTCACACCATTGCCCAGAACGATCAGAGAACCATTCTGATTTGTGAATACTCTAAGATTTGTACCGGCAATTGGATCGCCATCAGTTCTCTTGAAGTCAGGGTCATTTGGATCATACAGCTTATGACCAAATCTGGCTTTACCATCTTTGTCATAATAAAGGGAATCATTACTGGATTTCTTTCCAGAGCTCTTACCGGTACTCTTGTTATTCTTTTGCCACTTCTCTTTATTCTCGGTATAGTACTCATGGTTGTATTCGGAACTATTATTCTTCTTACCATCAGTACCTTTTTCATCAACAGTACTATTCTTTGTACCGTATTTGGCATGTTGTTTGTTGGCAGAATGCTCTAGTCTTTTACCCTGATCGTCAGTAAAATACTTTCTTTTGAAATATTTCATGACTGCCTCCTTATTCAAAAGCATCTTTGTTTAGTTTGTAAGCTACTAAAGCATCCATCATAGCGGCTACAGCATCTATCT
>JAEEGL014077233.1_pt1 | contig 18241 bp, 14 predicted proteins | sample 9134231 | NCBI WGS metagenome assembly JAEEGL01 (sample SAMN16246548, study PRJNA631951) | gut metagenome | biome: gut microbiome; feature: rumen; material: fiber-attached | host: Bos | place: Iran: Karaj | collected 2018-10 | reverse complement strand
TGATGTTCGATGCGGGGAAACGCTATGCGAGGGAATGTCGGGAAACAAGGATCGACATCGACAGGCGCGTGGATGCGATATTGAAAGCGTGGTAAAGATTCACAGGATCTTCGAAAGCCGGCGATACGCCGGCTTTTTAAAATGAGATAGATGATACAGTTTCGGACTTTCCGTTCATTTTTAGTGTTGTATGTCTATGCTAAAATGAAACTGAAGAAGTGCCTTAAGAAAGGATAATCAATCATGGTCGATAAAACTACGTTTACGGTCGATCGGACCAATCTGACGATGCGTATCCAGCAGGCCGAGATGTATCTCAAAGAGTTTGAGAACGAAGTCAAAAGGGCCAATGGAGCTACCGGCGTCTTCCGTTCCAAGGAAGATGCCCTTTCACGGATCATGATACTCAACGAATTTGCCCCGGATGATGAAAGAGTCAAGGGTCTTTTCGAACGGGCAAGAAAGTGTGTCGTGGGTTCCGCCGGCAACTTCATCGAAATCTCCGATGATATGCTGCAGTATCTGAAGAATGAAGAAGAGATCAAAAAACTCTACAGCGAAAAGAGTGAAAACGGCTGGAAGAAACTGATCGAAGAACACAAAGACAGGATGCTGGAGAAGGTCTTCCCGGCACCGGATGTTCTGGAAGCGAAACAGGAGGACTATATCGGCAAATATGTCGTGCTGGATGAAGTCCGCTATCCGATGAATCAGTTCATGGGCGTCACCGGCGAATTCATACGGGTGGGCAAACGTTCTACCGGCATGTATTTCGTGAAGATCGACAGCCGCAGATGGCTGGGTCCTTACGAGGCGGTCAAGCGTTACCGCCGGCAGGTCGATTCCACGATGATGGAAGTCGATACCTGGACGGTCTTAGGCGAGATCACCGATCTGACAATGGAGGTACCGGAAGCCGGAGAACAGAAAGTCGGCGGTCCTGTCTATGCGCCGGTCGTCACACCTGTCGCCTTGTATGTACCTGGACATGTCTTAGGCATCTATGACGGGGAAAAAGAAAAGAGCGGCTACTTCGTCGGCGAAGAGGAAGTCAAGAAGATCAAAGAGAGCTGGTATACCGTCAAGTCGGTACCGGAAGATGTCACACCGGAAAGGCTCGTCGAGATCTTCGCACAGGCGATCAAAGAAAAGAATTATGATTTGTATTGCGATTGCATACAGCCTGAAAGAAGAGTCAACGAGATACAGCAGGATCTGCTTCTGTATTTCTGGGATCTGCATCAGGAAAGGTATCATGGCGAATATGTCTATGCGCAGGTACAGAAGGAAGAGACGAAGATCTCTGTCGTCAAGGGTTACGATAATTCTTCCGCCAACCTGGATGCCTATTTCCTGTCTGCCGAAGATCAAAGAAAGATCGCTTCCCACTATGGCGAGAAAGTCGAATATGCTTCCGTACAGACGGTCGCTTTCGACGCCCATGGCAAGCAATTAGGTTCACCGGTAAGAAGGAATCTTATCCGGACCAACGGCGGCAGATGGTACATCAGAGATTACGAGATGCGTTTCTGATCGCGCAAGGAGAACACTATGACAAATGTTTTAAATTTTACGGATGAAGATGCGGAACGCCTCGCAGCAGAAGAAAACAAGATGCTGAAAGCCGGAGAGTTCTGGGAGAACCTGAATGAAAAACAGATCGTTAAAGAACTCTTCGCTCTGAACACCCAATGCAACATCGCGGCAAGAGGACTCAAGGACCTGGTTCGTCAGGGAAACTACGAGGAAGTGGAAGAGACCATCTACAACCTTTTCACGAAAGGACTCTCACAGGAAGGCTGGCTGCGTTCTTTCCATAAGACCAACATCGATGTCTTCCCAAGAGCGGCAAGCGATTACAGCCGTCCGGACTGGTACGTCTCTCTTTCTCCGACACAGAAGACATCCTACGATGCCTGCTTACAATATCATCACGATTCAATGTGGCTTTTGAATACCTGTGAGGAACTGCGTCAGGTGCTTCTGGAATTCGATCTGGAAGGCGCTTATAAGATCCTGCTTCTGGAACAGAACATGAAAGAAGCCAATATGAACAAGGATTATTACAAGAAGATCGATAAGGAAGTCTCCGAGATCTCCGAGCTGATCAATCTTGACTGGGACAAGCTGGAAGCCAAAGCGAGAAAAGCGGAAGAATACTACAAACGAAACGCCGGCGCAATGGAAAAAAGCGCACTGAACAGAGGCTACCGCCAGGAAAGGATCAAGGATTATCAGGATATCTTCAGCCAGTACGAAGCCTTCGGCAGCTTTACGGCAAGGGGCGACGGAACTTTCAATGTCCGGCCATCCGAGCTGGCAAAACTGAGCGTCATCGATAAATACACAGTAAAGGTCGTCGATCTGCAAGAGGCCGGCGAAGCAGCCAGAAAGACCATCGACAAGTGCGAACGGATCAAATCCGGCAATATGGCGGAAAGCATCAAGAACACCAAGACGGAAGCCTGCAAGTCACTGGCTGCCGCTTTCGACGAACTTCTGGGGGCGCTGACGGAATTTGCCTATCGGGCATCCACGGTACAGAAGCTGTTTGAAAAAGCGGACGACGAAGAACCGTACTGCTACATGAAGCTCCTGGATTCCTTGAATCGTTTCCGCAGCAATTATTCCTTCTCTGCCGATGTTTACGGATACGATCCGGTAAAGAACGGCACAAAGTTTGCCGAGATGTACAAGGCGCTGGCCAAGGCGATCGGCGAACATTGCCAGGATTTCGTCTACAAACACGGACATACCGGTCTTTCGCAATAAGAAAAGTTCCTGAAACGGCAAACGGGCCTGCAAGGGCCCGTTTTTCATATCTGATCTCTGGTGCGGGGTGTTGTGATCACTGGTTGTGAAGCATTATCATATTATCAGAATGTTCTCTGTCATTCAGATCAGTGAAGATGAGGATCGTCATATAGTTGCCAAGATCGCGGACAGCGAGCGTCTGCTGGACGACGTAATCGCTGCTGCTGTAAAAGACATCGATCGCTTTATAGGTGTGCGAGGAAAGCTCAAGATCATATACCTCTTGAAAGGAGATATCTTCCTGGCTCTGCGTGAGACCGGCCAGAACGGCATCAAGATAGGCATGTTCGCCGACGCCGACCGCATTTTCCGCTTTCAGATTTTCATACATGACACGGATGTTGCTTCCGCGGAACGGATCGACAAGTTCCGGTTCCGGAATGGAGATCTGCGTTTTCAGATCCTCTGCTGTCCAGGAGACCAGATCGATCGAGGAATCTCCTAAAAAGTTTGCCGCGAGCTCTTCGTCGGTCGAAGCCACATAGGTATCGGAAACAGTGATGGTGACCTTAAGGCCGGTGACCTCGTTGATGAAGTTCTTGCGGCTTTCATCCCAGGTCCCTCTTTGAAGTTCGAAGACGGTCTCTTTTTCTTTGACCTCAGGTTCCGCTTCCTGGGAAGGCTGATTTTCATCAGACACAGATCCACTGCTTTGAGACTGACCTGCAGGCGCTGCTTCACCGCTTTTTGATGAACAGCCAAACAGGCAGAGCAGTACAGTTGTGCTTAACAGGATACATATTTTTTTTCATTCACAGGCCTCCGTGATCGTTTATACTACCATTCAAACAAAAAAAGAAGGCCGCATCCGGCCTTCAGACTACATACGTATTTATTTGACAAAGATGTCGACGAAACTCTGTGTCAGACCATCCACCAGACCGAGGTCAGTAACAATGATGCCCGGTATGGCAGTCAGTGACATCAACGAGACGGATTGTAAGTTGGCATCTTCCCTTACCATTTCATAGTAGGCTTTGCGATAAGCGAGCAGTTCGTCGTTGACTTCCCTTGCGTCTTTGTCGGACATCAGCCCGGCTACCGGCAAAGCCATGACGTTGCGGATCTGCCCGTCAGCGACAAGCGCCATGCCGCCGCCTGCCTTTTCAAGTTCCTTCAAGGCGATGAAGGCATCTTGCGGATCGGTGTATACCATGATCAGATTATGGGAGTCGTGAGAAACGGTCGAAGCGACAGCGCCGGCTTTCAGACCGAACCCTTTCATCAAGGTGACCGTCTTATTCTGCAAGCCATGGCGGTTGACCACCGCGACATAGCAGACATCTTCCGTACCCTCAATGGAGACATAGCCGTCTTTGACATCGAATTCCATCGGTTCGACTGTGCGGATGATGTTGCCGGCATCGACCGGTACCATGACGTTGATCCTGAGTGTGCCGCTCTTATCGGTCTTTAACATCAGGTCTTCCTTGGAAGTGATCCAGGAAGTATGCATCGTATTTTCAAAGGTGTTTTCTTTTACATAGGAATTTCCCAGATACTTTCCTTTTTCAGCGACGAGCTCACCGCCGATGAAGACTTTTACAGGAAGTTCACCGTTGATCTTTTCAACGAGCTGGAAGTCCGCATGATAGCCCGGAGCGATCGCACCGACATCGCGCAGCCCTTCTTCCCTGGCACCGTTGATCGTCGCCATACGAAGCGCATCGACCGGATCGATGCCATAGTTCACTGCCTGACGCAGCAGGTTGTTCATGTGGCCGACTTCAAGAAGGTCCGCAACGTGGACGTCGTCGGTACAGAAAGAGATGTGATCGTGATATTTCACTTCGTCCAGGGCGTGTAAGAGCTCGGAGAAATTATCGACCAACGATGAGGATTTCAAGTCGGTAAACATGCCCCTGCGCAGTCTGTCGACGACCTGTCCGGAGGTCGAGCATTCATGATCGCTCTGGATGCCGGAGATCGCGTAGGCGTCCAGACCGTTCCCGGCAAGACCGGATGCGTGACCCTGTAAGAAGGCGTGTTTCTTTTCGCCGGCTTCGATGATGTCGTGCATGCGTTTCGATCCGCGTATGACACCGACGAAGTCCATGATCTCGGCGACTGCCGTCACGTTCTCGAGATCGAGAAGTTCTGATATCTCGTTGGCATCGAAGCTTGCCCCGGCATTCTCCAGACCGACAGCTGCCGGTACACAGGAAGAAGCCATGGCGTATTGTCTCTGCGGAGTCTTTCTTCCGTTTTCGATCATATATTTAATGCCGTCAATGCCTGAGACGTTGCCGATCTCATGCGGGTCGTGGTTGATGCATGTGGTACCCCAGGGGATGGAGACGCGGGCAAAGTTTTCCGGCAGCAGCATCGTCGATTCGATATGCATGTGCGTATCGACATAGCCCGGGATCATATAGAGACCTTCCCCGTCGATGATCTCTTTTGCCTCACAAAGCGGTGCTTCGCCTTCAAGCCTTACAGAGATGACATAGCCTTTGTAGATGTCGACTTGTGCATCGCTTATCTCACCGGTAAAGACATTGACGTGTCTTACATTTGTGAAAGTCTTGTCACAGGGGATCTCGCCCATCGCCGCTTTGATCAGTTCAAGTTTTTCTTCCTTTGTTTTCATGAAGTCCTCCTTTTACGCCCCCATTATGACATAAGAAGCACATGGATTTTCTTCCGTTTTGAAAGAATTTAAAAAGCCTCGCTTGGAGGCTTATCACCTATAGATCAGAGCCATCGGGATCGACCGTTCGATCTGGGAAAAGTTTACAGGATCGCGGTCGGAGAGACGCAACGATCTTTCACCGTGCAAAAGAAGCTGGGCAGAACCGCCGCCGTCAAGATGGATGCCGTTATACATGCCGGCATCTTTCGCAACCATGATCGATTCCGCCAGGGAAGCACCTTCACTTTCCTCGCCTGCTTTATGTCCGAACTTTCCGGCTCCTTCGATCCAGATAAAGATCGGATGTTTTTCTTTGTCCGACCCGAACAGGATGCGCGGTGCCCTGTCCCTCTTGAAATTCAAAGGATATAAAGACGGCGGATAGGATCTGGCAAAGGGAACATAGAAACGATAAAACGGGGAAACGAAATGATCGGTCGGCACGCCATTGATCATGACGCTGTTTCCTACCTGCAGGCCGAAGCGCACATCTTCAAAGCCGCTGTAGCTCACAATCATATCTTTATCGATCCTTACATCGTCGTCGGGCTGGATGATGAAGCCGCCGGAAGGAACGATGTTTCCGCCCTGCGGGAAGATCCCCACGAGCTTGTTGGCGCAGATGACAAGATCTGTTTTACCCGGCGGGGTCTTATGAACATGCGGACGTTCATAGAAATGACAGTTTCTGCCATGTTCGAATATGGTATCGCCGATCTTGACCTTGATCTGGCGCAGGCTGACTTTTTCGATGGAGATGCTGCTGTCGTTTTTTAACAGGAAGGCTTCTCTGTCAAACTGAGGCGGACTAAGTATCTTTCCTTTTTCGATCATCAGGCCAAGCGGGATACCTGCGTGGTCAAAGACCGAGACATGGTCCCATTGATCCATCAGAAAGAACGAGGAATTGACCGCCAGCGGAACATCGGAAAAACTCTTGGAAAGATAGCCGCATTCTTTGCCGACAGGAACGAAACTGACCTTTTTCCTCTTTCCCCGGGCAATGAAAAGCTGTTCCTCTTCCTGCAGTTCATGGAAGATCTTTTCGGTATTGCCGTCTTCGAAGCAGATCCGGCCCTGACTGTAAAAGACATGTTCGCGAAGATCCTTCGTCAATGCGGCCAGCGGGTCATAGATCTCGGGGTCTTTAAGAAGAAGAGGCCTTTGTTGATCGTCCGTCGTAAACAGAACGATCTTTCCGAAAAAGGTTCCATATTTATTGATGATGTGATCCTGATACAGAGAGACGATCTGATGAAAAGACACGGGATCATATGAAGGTTTTGCGAAAGAAAGAGAGTCGAAGGAATCGGCTTTGACGATCTGTGCCCGCAGTATCTTTCCCGCTTCCAGCGGATAGGTCCTGATGATGCTTTCCATATAAAAGTCTTCTTTTCTACAGTGTATCTCAAAATGATCTTTCGTCCTATGTCTTTGAAAAAAGAAGATCCCAAAGAAAACATACGGCAGGTACAAGTTGAGTTGAAAGAAGACGTCCGGTTGTTGGAATGTAAGACGGGGTGATATATTTAAACCAGGTATACATAAAAGATCATGACAAGAAAACTTCTGGCAATGGATCTTGACGGCACGGCCGTCAAAGACGACTACAGCATGGAAGAAAGCACCATCGATGCGATACGAACAGCACAGGCATCAGGCCATGTGACAGCTTTTGTCAGCGGCAGAAGAGACGTCGACATGTTAAGCATAAATGAACAGCAGTGGGCCGTCGATTATCACATCCTCAACAACGGCGGCAAGATCATCCGCTGTAAAGATAAAACAGTCATACGAAACGAATACATTTCAAAAGAAGTCTGTAAAAAGATGATCCGATTTGCCCTGGATCAAGGCTTACAGCTGCACATCCTGTCAGGTCTGCTCTGGCAGGTGACCAGGATGACCGATTCGACACTTCAATACGCAAAGACGTTAGGCGTGATACCGGAGACGATCGATGGATCTGAGAAGATCGACTTAGATCATATCGAAGGCTTCATGGCGACCGCTGACTGGAAACAGATTGCCGATTTCATCGATGAAGAGGTTCCTGAACTGGTCTACGTCCATTCGGAACCCGGGACCATCGACATAATGAAGGCCGGTATCAGTAAGTCTGGCGGGATAAAAGAATTGTCTGAACTGCTGGATATCCCGCTTGAAGATACGATCGCTGTCGGCAATTACTACAACGACATCGACATGATCCGAAAGGCAGGCACCGGCATCGCGGTGGCCAATTCGGTCGATGAGGCAAAACTGGCCGCGGACTATGTGACGGAAAACGACAACGAACACGGAGCGATAGCGGAGATCATAGAAAAGATGCTGAAAGGAGACTTCGACCATGAACGGAAAATATCTGCTGGGCATTGATAACGGCGGAAGCGACATCAAGTGTGCCCTCTTCGATACGAACGGAAATAAGATCGGTTCCTATGCGGTACAGGTACCCGTCTCCACGCCGGAAGAAGGTTTCACGGAACGGAATGGCGAAGATGTCTGGAAGGCAAACATCAAGGCGATCCGAAGCTGCATAGAAGAAGCGGGTGTCGATCCAAATGATATATTGGCGATCGGTATCACGGCCTATGGAAACGGGCTGGTCTTCGTCGATGAAAACATCGATCCTGTTTACCCGGTCATCGTTTCGACTGACGGACGGGCGGAAGACCTGGTACAGGAATTCAAGGCCAATGGAACGGAGAGAAGACTTTTCCCGCACACCAGGCAGACCCTGTGGTCGGCACAGCCGGCAGTACTGCTGCCATGGTTCAAAAGAAACAATACCAAGGTATTGGAACAGACCAGATGGATCCTTTCTCTGAAGGACTACCTTCGCTATAAACTGACTTCAGAACTGTACGGAGAGATCACGGAAGCATCTTCCACAAGTCTCTTCGATCAGGATAAAAGAGATTATGAATATGAGATCTTTGAGATCCTCGGTATACAAGACTGCTATGAAAAGATGCCCAAGGTCTTATGCAGTACGGACATCGCCGGTCATCTGACTAAGGAAGCTGCAGCGCTGACGGGACTCAAAGAAGGAACACCTGTCGCTGCCGGCTACTTCGATATTGATGCCAATGCGCTGGCCAGCGGGATACTGGACGATGAACAGCTCTGTCTGATCGCCGGTACCTGGTCGATCAATGAGTTCCTGACAAAGGATGCGCCAAGGGATTATGACCTTCGCACCAACACGGCGACGATCTCTTATCTGCCGGGTCACTTCCTGATGGAAGACTCCTCGCCGACTTCGGCAGGCAACTTCAACTGGTATATCGAAAAGATCATCCGGAAATACGGCAAAGATCTTAGCAGACAGGAGATCTACGAGATGTGCAACCGGATGGTCGAAGAACGCTCGGTCTATGACAGCAGTGTCGTTTTTGTTCCTTTTCTGTTCGGTTCTTCTGTCGGTCCGAATTCAAAAGCGGCATTCATGGATCTTTCGGCAGATGACGATGATGCCTCGCTGATACGGGCGATCTATGAAGGCGTCGTCTTCTCGAGCCTTCGCCATGTGGAGAACTTACAAAGACCGATCTCGTCCTATAAGAGCGCAAGACTTTCCGGCGGCATCACCAATTCAAGTGTCTGGTGTCAGATGATGGCAGATGCGTTGCAGATGCCGATACAGACTCTGGAAGGAAGCCAGACCGGCGCTAAGGGAGCGGCGATCGGTGCCGGTATTGCCTGTCGGCATTTCAAAGATCTTAAAGATGGCGCAGAGAAAATGGTGAAGCAGGGAAAACTCTACATGCCGGAGAAAAGAAACAAAGAGATCTATCAGAAAAAATACGAACGTTTCAAAGCAGCGATCGAAGCGATCGATCTGTTTACGGGAAAGTGCAGGTGAATACATGTTTACGGTATCTCCATCGATCTATTCTGCCGATCTTCTCGATCTTAGAAAGGTCCTGGATCAGGCAAAAGAATTTGAACATATCCATCTGGATATCGATGACGGCAATTTTGTAAAAGGGATCAGTTTCGGCGTCGACCTTGTCGAACAGATCGCAGCGTATACGGACGTTGAGCTGGATGCTCATCTGGAAGTGCTCAATCCGCTCGACTATGTGGAAGGGCTGGCGAAAGCCGGCGTGAAGATGTTAAGTGCCCATATCGAGGCGCTGCCTTTTCCTTCCGCCTTTTTAAGCAGAGCGCACAAGCTGGGAATGAAGGCCGGCCTGGCTCTCAACCTGAAGACACCGATATCCTTCATCGAACCTTATAAGGATGATCTCGACCTGCTGCTCTTCGTTTCGGTGGAAGCAGGCGAAGAAGGGCTTCCTTTTCATGCGTCTGTCTTGAACAAGATACGCGAGACAAGAAAACGGTTCGGTGAAGATCTTCCGATCTGGGTCGACGGCGGGATAAGCGAAAATAACCTCAAAGAAGTCGTTGAAGCGGGAGCTGATGCGGTGGTCGTCGGACGTGCCGTATTCAAAGCGCAGGATTTCAAAAAGGCATATGACAGACTGATCGATCTGGGAAGATCCTATGAAAGAGAATGCAGAAACAAGGAGACGGACTGATGTTATACGAAAAAGAAAGAAATGCGCTGATCAAAACGGCCAGAGCGATGGAGAGCTATGGTCTGGTCCGGATGTCGGGAGGAAATGTCTCGCTGAGGATCGGTGATCTTGTCTTGGTCACGCCGACGGCGATGGGCTACGATACGATGACTGCAGAAGATATCGTCATCACCGATCTGAAAGGAGAGAGAGTCGAAGGCAAACGCCGTCCGACGAGCGACCTCAAGGCGATCTTATATATCTTCAACCATATGCCGGATGTCAAGGCGATCATCCATACCCACCAGCCGAAAGCTGTCGCTTTATCGCTGGTGGCGGATAAGCTTCCTTTGATTTCGACGACACTGATCGACGAAGTCAAGGATGAAGTGATGGTCGCTCCGTTTACGATCTCGTCGGATGAGGGCATGGGGATCGAAACGGTAAAATATGCCGGAAAAGCTTTGTGCGTGATCCTGAAGAATCACGGGATCATGGCTTATGGCAAGAGCCTCGATCAGGCTTTGTGTGCGGCGGTCTATCTTGAAGAAAGCTGTGATGTCTACCTGCATGCCCTCTCCACCGGAAGACAGATCGCTGTCCTGACAAGGGAACAGGCAGATGCCGAAGATGCCCCGAGAGGGTACTACGGACAGCCGGAATAGAGAAACGAAAAAGATCATAGTTTTTAACGGACTATGATCTTTTTATGTGAAATTGGTCCTTAAGATCCTGTAACGATATGATCGACCTTATGCATGAGGTCGTTTGTCGATTCATAAAGCGCATCATAGATCGCCTGGTATTTCTCGTAGACCAGATGGTTTTTCTGATCCGGCGTATAGGTCTTACCCGGCTTGATGAACTTCAACATGCTGTCATAGGTCTCAAAACCGGGATAACGGATGGCTGATGCGGCCATCAATGCGTCACCGAAGCTTGCGCCGATGTTGACGAGCGGCGAAGAGACTTCCATGCCGAGCACGTCGGCAATGATCTGCATCCACACTTCGTTCAGCGTTCCGCCGCCGGTCACGAAGATCTGATCGATCGGAATGTCGTGCGCCTTCATGAGCTTGAGCTGCTGATTGATGGAATAGGCAACACCTTCCAAAGCCGAGCGGTACATGTGCGCTCTGCTGTGAGAAAGCGTAAGTCCAAATAAGATGCCCTTAGCTGCCGGATCGTTGATCGGCGTCCTTTCGCCTGCCCAGTATGGCAGAGTGATGAGCCCTTGACTTCCTGCCGGGATCTCATTTACCCCATCCATCATCGTGACGTAGGCGTCTGTCCCTTCTTCCTGTTCCCTGAGTAAAGCGTCCTTGAACAGGGTATCGCGATACCATTTGGTCAGAGAGCCTGCCGTATTGGTGCCGGCCGATATGTCGCAAAGGCCCGGTACGATGAATTCTTCTCTCCACAGACGTTCATCATCGATGAGCCTGTCGGTCCCTAAGATCATGTAGACGGAAGAGCCCAGCTGTATCATCATCTTGCCGGGAGAAACGACACCGACCGAGATGGCTTCGGCACCTGAGTCATCCGTTCCGGTAAGTACCGGTGTGCCCTCTGCCAGGCCGGTCTCTTCTGAGGCTTTCTTTGTCACATAGCCGACGACATCCGTCGCTTCGCGGATCTCTGCCAGCTGATCGGGACGGCATATCGGTGCGCAATACTTTTCCACCGGTTTCCAATCCGGCCCGTAGAGCGGATTGAAGCTGGCCAGTCCCAGGAACTTGTCGACGACATAATTGCCCGTAAGCTTGGCCGTCAGGTACGTAGAGGCGGTGATGAACTTATAGGTCTTTTCATAGACTTCCGGTTCCTTGTTTTTGATCCACAGGATCTTGGGCATGACATCGGAGGAGCACAAAGGTCTGCCATACCACGCACGGATCTGTTCCTCACCATACATTTCCGTGAGCTGTTCCATTTCATCGGTCGCTCTGGCATCGATGCCGTAGAGGATGGCTTTTCTTAGCGGCTTACATTCCTCATCGACCGGCAGACAGTCCGCTCCTAAGGCGCTGGTGCCTATGGCTTTGATGTCCTTGGGATCGACACCGCTTTTTTCGATCAGTGCCTTGGAGATGATGCAGAAGTCGCCCCACCAATCAGACTCCGCATCGTGTTCGTAATGGCCCGGTGCCGGATTGGTCATGGAATGCTGCGTGGAATGTTTGGCGATGATGTTCCCCTGCTCATCGATCAGTACACCTTTGCTGGAATTGGTACCGGTATCGATACCCATGAAATACGCTTTTGCCATATCGTCATTCTCCTTTGTAAACGATCTTTCCGTCGCATACGGTCATGCAGACTTTAAGATCTCTGACATCATCCGATGATGTTTCAAATATATTGCCGTCAAGTGCGGCGAGATCGGCTTTCTTATTCACTTCTATTGTACCGAGCTGATCTTCCTTGCAAAGATCATAAGCTCCTCCATACGTCCAGGCTTTGAGCAGTTCGGGAAGCGTAAGGGTATTTTCTGCATTGAACGGTTCGCCCCCTTCCGGGAAATAGCCGCCGACGGCGTGGTAGACCGATTGCGGGATGTCATCTATGAGCAGCGGCAGGTCCGTACCGCAGGAGATGACCACGCCGCCGTCAGCCATCTTGCGACGGTTCCAGTAGTATCTTCCTCTTTCTTCGCCGATCTTTTCATTGATCATCGCGATCTTGTCTTTGCGGTTGGCGATGGACTGGATCTGCGGATAGATCTCGGCAACGACACCCATCTTTCCCATGCGTTCAAGGTCTTTGGGATCGGAGAATTCCAGATCGGTGATCGCCTGCCGGTTCACCATCTTTCCGTTTTCATCTCTCTTGCAGGTCTCGTAGATGTCCAGAACTTTTGAAATGGCTCCATCGCCTTGGGCATGTAAGGAGAAGCGGAAACCTTTTTCATCTGCCTTCCTTGTATCTGAGCCAAGCTTTTCCCAGTTGATGTCCTGCTTACAGCAGAAATCCGTATTTTCATATGGCCTCTTGAGATCGGCGCAGTATTGCGAGACCGAACCGTCGGTCATCTGGTTGTAGCCGGAGAAGGTCACCTTGTCGCCTTTGAACATCTCGCGCATCTTCTCGCCATAGGTGAGATCCATTTCCTTTGCGACCGGCTGGGACATGAAGCTGACGCGAAGTGTCAGCCGATCTTCTTTTTCCAGTTCTTTAAGGACATCGGTAAAGCCGTAATAGTCATCGAAGCCCATCTCTTTGATGGAAGTGACGCCTTTGGAATTCATCATCTTCATATAGTCGAGAAACTGCGGTACGATGAAGTCTTTATCTGAAAGAACATACGGAAAGATGCGGACATAGGCTTCCGGATAGCAGGTATCCGGCGTGAAGCGAAACTCCCTGATCGCAGCCTCGTTCATGGAACAGGTCTCGCATCCTTTCATGAAAGCGACGACGGGACGATCCGGGAAAGCGGCATCAAGATCTTCTTTGTCTATGGCGACACGTAAGCCATGGCCGAAGACAGGTCCTTCTTTTTCGCAGGCCTTAAGAACTTTCAGAGCCTGATGGCTGCTGATGCAGTCGCTGAGATCTTCGCCAAGGTAACCGACGACATAGCCGGAAAAGAAACAGTGGACATCGCTGAAGCCCGGCGTGAGGGTCCTGTTTCCCAGTTCGATGATCTTTGTGTCGGATCCGATCACCTCTTCGTCCGGCATCCCCTTACCCACCGCACAGATGCGGTCGCCTTTTACGGCTACATAGCCGGAAAAAGGAAGATCTTCAAGGGCAGTAAAAATACAATCAGATTTAAAAATAAGATCAGCTTTCCCATTCATATGATGTGTTCTCCTTGTGATAGATAAGACAAGTTAAAAGTAACACATATTTGTTTCCTATTCAATAAAGATGTAGTTAACAATTTCAAATTAATCGCAACAAGATTATCAAAATACAGACAAATTAATCATGATTTCACAAAATTCATCTATTTATGGTATACAGGATAGCGTTTTATAGTATAAAATATGTTTGAAATAAAAATAACTTGCATAATAATCGATAATGGTATTATGATGGAATTATAGAGCAGGGAAGATTGCGGGCGAACTCTTGCAGATACGGTTTTCCTGCATGATCCACACATTATTCACGTTCTTTATTTATAGGAGGGGTTAAATGGAAACCAAAAAGAACAATGAACTAGGCAGGAAACTGGGCTTAGGTGCGGTCATCGCCCTTGGTGTCGGTACAACGGTCGGTTCAGGCATTTTCTCATCTCTCTCAGAAGTCGCCAACGCCTCAGGAAGCATGTTGTTCCTGTTCCTGGCATTCATCATCGGCGGCCTTCTGCAGATCCCGGCAAACTTCTGTTATTCAGAACTAGCCTCTGCTTATCCTGAAGACGGCGGACAGTACGTCTACTTCCGTGAAGCGGGCTCACGCTTACTGGCGTTCCTTTGCGGATGGATCTCGATCTTAGCTACTGACCCGCCTTCCATCTCCATCATGGCTCTGGCGATCGTCAACCACCTGGCGTTCTTCGTTCCGATGTCAAACATCACACTGAAGTTACTGGCAGTTGCGTTCGTTCTGATCTTCATGTTCTTACACTTAAGGTCCGTTGAAGGCGGCGGCGCGTTCCAGACAGTTATTACGGCTTTCAAGATCATTCCGTTCGCATTGATCATCGGTATCGGTCTGTTCAATCTGAACTCTGAGCTTCTGCTTTCGACGAAGACTCTGGCAGGATTCACAGGCGGACTTGGCATCACGGCTCTGATCGCCGGCGTTGCAGGTACCACATGGTCATACGATGGCATGGGTGCTGCCTGCTACATGTCCGGTGAGATTAAAGATCCGCACAAGAACATGCCTAGAGGTCTGATCCTGACTGCGATCATCGTCTTGGCATTATACGGCGGTCTGACATTCGTCGCTTCCGGTCTTCTGACCGTTGATGAGATCGCTGCTTCCGATGCGCCGATCGCCTTAATGGCGTCCAAGCTTCCGGTCATCGGTAATGTTGCCGGTGTCGCCGTTGCAATCATGGCGATCATCGTCGTCTTGGGATCTCTGTCATCCTGCATCCTGTTCCAGCCGCGTATCGAATACGCAATGGCAAAAGACGGTCTGTTCTTCAAACAGTTCGGTCTGGTCCATCCGAAGTGGGAAACGCCTTACTTCTCGATCCTGGTACAGTGCGCGCTCGGTATCGTACTGATCTTCGCTACCGATATCGCCGGACTCTTAGGTTACTTCACAATGATCGCTTTGACAAAGAACGCTCTGACTTTCGGTACGATCTTCGTGCTCAGAAAGAAAGGTGCAGCCGGCGGATACAACCCGACTTACAAGTGCCCGGGCGGTCTGCTGATGCCGATCATCGCGATCTTCATGACCTGCACACTGATCTATGGCGAGATCACCTATGCTCCGATCCCATCTCTGATCTGTGCGGCTCTCACATTCATTACCGGTATCCCTGCTTATCACTTCTTTGAAAGACAGTCCAAAAAGGCCTGATCATCAAAGGATAATCTGAAAAGGATGCAGGACTTCCATGTCCTGCATCCTGTATCTTTAAAAGAAAAAAGATATCTTTCTTTCCGATATCTGCCGATCGTTTATCGGAAATAACGGAAACAAAGATATACAATAATCGCGAGGTGGATCTATGAAATTAGCAGCAGTCGGAAGCAACTGTATCGATCATTACAACAATATCGAAGGCGGCAAGTCCTATCCGGGCGGCGGACCGGTCAACATGGCGGTATACACCGTACGTAACGGCGGTGAAGCCTCCTATATCGGACCGATCGGAAACGACGCGTTCGGGAAGATCATGTACGATGCCGTCAAGGCAAAAGGCGTCGATGTCTCCCATATGCATGTAAAGGAAGGAAACACTGCCGTCACGCAGGTCGAGCTGATCGACGGCGAGCGGGTCTTCGGTGACTATGACGAAGGCGTCCTGTCCGATTATGTCCTTTCCGCAGAAGACATGGATTTCATCTGCAGACATGACGTAGTGGTCTGCGATCTTTGGGGCAAGGTGGAAGGCCAGTACAAAGACCTCAAGGAAAGAGGGATGACCACCGCTTTTGACTGCGCCACAAGGCCTGAAGACAAGGAAGCGCAGACGGCGATGCCGTATTCCGATTATCTTTTCTTCTCGAGCGATGAAGGCGACACGCCGGAACTGCGAAAACAGATGAAGGAATATCACGACAAAGGCCCGAAACTCGTCGTAGCGATGCTTGGAACAGACGGCAGTCTCTGCTATGACGGCAAGGAGTATCATTCCTACGGCATCGTGGAATGCGACAAGGTCGTCGATTCGATGGGAGCCGGCGATTCGTATATCGCGGGTTTCTTAAGCGGCATCGTCGAAGGTCTGTCCGTAGAGGAATGCATGCACAAAGGGGCAGCGACGGCTACCGAGACATTAAAATATTTCGGAGCGTGGTAGGATGGCGGATCTCAAGGGAACCTTTTATTCGGCAAGTCTGAAACGCAACGTTTCGATCTGTGTCATCTTTCCGGATCGTTCCAATGATGTCGATCCTCTTTATGAAGACGAACCCAAGGTCTTATATCTCTTACATGGCTTAGGCGGAAACGAAGAGGAGTGGATGCGTTTTTCAAAGATCGAATACTATGCCAAGAAATACAACTTCATCATTGTCATGCCGGGCGTGGAGAGAAGTTTTTACTGCAATACCAGTTACGGGATAAATTATTTTGATTTTGTTGCGGAAGAATTGCCCAATCTGGCAGACAAATGGTTTAAGATAAGTACAAAAAAGGAAGATACTTTCATTGCCGGCGAAAGCATGGGCGGCTATGGCGCCTTGAAGGTCGCCTTGTCGAGGCCCGACAGATTTGCGGCAGCCGCATCACTGTCCGGGGTCGTCGATTATGAAAGTTTCAGAAACAAGATTCAAAGCGAAGAATTCACGGAGATGAAGGAGGAAGAATTTGCCTTCCTCAAGGATGAAGATACGCCATACACGCTGGCGCAAAAGATCTCAAAAGAGAAAGAAAAGCCGGCACTGATCCTACAATGCGGGAGCAATGACTTTCTGCTCGAAGACAATCGCGGGTTTTCCGCCTCACTGAAGGAGCTTGGCTATGATCACATATATAAAGAGGGTCCGGGTGATCACGAATGGCCATACTGGGACAAAGCCATCCAGTACGCCTTCATGTTCTTCAGAGGACTCGATATCGAAAACGGCAGACTGTATTAAGGAGGAAGAAGATATGTATACAGCGGAAAAATGGAAAGAAACGCAGGGTCCCTGCCTCAGGAATTTTGATGAGGACTTTACCAGGTCGAGCATCAACGGCGCTCTGGCTTTACGTCCGCAGATCGAAAAGATCATCGATGATATCTGGGAGAAAGGTTTTGACAGGATCTTCTTCATGGGCATCGGCGGTACCTGGGCAAGTGCCATGCAGGTGGAAGTGTACATGCGCGGAAGATCCGCATTGCCGGTCTATGTGGAGAATGCGGCAGAATTTCTGACGACCGGAAACAAGCGCTTCACGAAAGATTCCGTTCTGATCTATTCTTCCGTCTCCGGCAACACCAAGGAAATGGTCGAGCTCGTCGACAAGGTCAAAGGAATGGGTGCCCGTGTCTTTGCCTTCATCGATACGCCGGGATCCTTGCTGACAAAACCTGACAAACAGGATTATCTTGTCGTATATAAGATGAACGAACAGCTCAAGTTCTATATGGTTGCCAATTATCTGATGTACAAGAACGGTGAGTTTGACGAATACGAAAGATACAACTCCGAGATGGAAACTTATCTTGCGGAGGCTTTGATAAATGTGGAAAAGGAAGCCGATGCCTGGGCTTATGACTATGCGAAAAACAAGGCCGCATTCTTAAAGGAACATCCGGATCTTCCGCACTACTTCGTCGGCTGCGGCAACCAGTACGGTGCGACCTACTCCTATGCGATGTGCTACTGGGAGGAACAGATGTGGATCCGCACCAAGTCGATCTCGGCACCGGAATTTTTCCATGGCATGCAGGAGATCATCACTGCCGATACACCGGTCACTCTGTTCATCGGTGAGGATGAGCAGCGTCCTCTGGCCGAAAGAGTCGCCAGATTCTTACCGAAAGTCTGCGGCAACTACACGATCATCGATACGAAAGAGTTTGAGCTCAAAGGGATCTCAGAGCAGTTCCGCGGATCCATCTCCCATCATGTGATGCGGGCAGTCAATGCGAGAGTCGACAATTATATGGAGCTCTTCCTCAGGCATCCGTTATCGGTCAGAAGAT
>JAEEGL013930940.1_pt1 | contig 18241 bp, 37 predicted proteins | sample 9134231 | NCBI WGS metagenome assembly JAEEGL01 (sample SAMN16246548, study PRJNA631951) | gut metagenome | biome: gut microbiome; feature: rumen; material: fiber-attached | host: Bos | place: Iran: Karaj | collected 2018-10 | reverse complement strand
TTTTTCAATATTAGGAAGATCTTGCGGCCGGCACTCATGATTTCCGCGCACACAATAAAAAGTTATATGAGGATAATTTTTACAAACTTCTTTCTTTTTTCGTTCATCAGTCTTGTTTAAATAGAAATTAAACCCAGCATCACCAAGAATAATCATACCTATTTTTTCATCTTTTGGTAGATTATAAAAACGTGTAAAAACTCCATGGCAATCGCTAACCAGTGACAAACCATTTTTGAATTGCTTTTGTCACCATATTAATCATCTCCTTTTATTAAATATTTATTTCCAAATAAATCTTCGAATGTTATATTATTAATTTTAGTATAAGGTATCCTAACTATTTGTTTGCCGATAATTACTATTTTCTTCTTCATCTATTGGTACTTCAAACTCCATTAATATTTCGTTTGTTTCTTTATTAAATACTTTAATAGTTATTGGAAAAAGTTTACCGTCTTTATCTCTCGCTAAAATTTCCACTTTCTATTATTTCTCCTTGATAATTAAAAACATAATATGGTTTATGTTGAAATTTCATTGTTTGAATCATATGTTTTGTTCCAGCGCTTTTACCATTCCAAAAGCAAATAGCGGCATCGGCATATGCACCCATTTCGCTATTACGAATAAAACCTGCGGATTTACCATACTGTTCCCAATTTGGTTCAAATCGTTTAATAGGAATATCTCTACCTCTTGCCCATTGCTCTCCTATTGAATCTGCTCCACGAGCTGTTCCACTAACTACTTCTGTAATATCTTCTTCAAAGGGGTTAAGAGCTTGCGCCATTATATAAATATTATCAAAATCTCGTCCACCAGCAATTATATATTTCATTTTTTATACCACTTTTTTATAATAACAGTTTTTTGATATTCAACTGGGATAACCTCATATGGCTGACTATCCCAATAGCTATCTTCTTGCATTTCAGTTAATCCTTGTCGCCAATCTATAGCATAATACTTATCTTTGATTTGACAGATGGTGGTTGCTTCTCTATCCCATCTATGTAATTCACCATAAGAGGTTTCAATAGCATAACATTCTATTATCATTTTAATATCTTCTTCATCAAATACTTTTTTATTATTAAGAAGATATTCAAAATATTCTTCTGTAAATTCAAAATTAGGATTATTTTTATCAAACATTTTTATTTTCTCATTTCTATATATATTTTACCAAATTATTTTAAAAAATTCAAATATTTAATCTTAAATATCGAATAATAAGTTCTTTGAGATATGATTTAATTTCATCATAAATCCATGGAGTATAAGTCATGTCATGAGAATTAAAATATTCATTTAATCTATATTCAATATTATATCCAATGTTATCAAAATAATCTTCTTTAAAAGTTTTATCAAAATCAGGTTCATTTTTAATCCAAGAAAGATATTTTAATTCTTTGGGAGTTAAAATTTGTGGATAAGACCATGAAGTATTATCTATAATTGTATTAATCATTTCACCGATACGAAAAGCATTAGCATATGATTTATTACTTTGTTTTTCTAAAGTTTCTTTACAATATTTATGCCAAAGACCTTCAAGACCTTTAAGATATTTATATTCGTTTAGATGAGCATATGTGTCAATATTATTGCAAATAGAAGTAATAATTGTTTGATAATCTCTATTCACAATAGAATAATTTGTTCCAAATACTTCAAGAATATTAGGACTTGATTTACATAATTCATTAATAGCTAAACGGATGTCTTTAATTACACATTCTCCATATTTTGTAGAAATAGTAGTAGAAGTAGTGTTTTTATGAAAGACAATATCGTCTATAGAAGGGAAAATTAAACATTGACAATCAATATCACTATTTTGATTATCTAATTTATAATTTTGGCTGCCATAAAGACCAATATAACAAATACGTTCAATATCTCCAATAAGATATGTTTCTACTTCAGCAAGTATTTTCCATAATTTATCTTGAATTTCTAAATCTCTATCAGTAATTAATTCATTATAAAAAGTATTAATAAAATATTTATCTAATACCCAATCATGTTCATTCATGTTTTTAGCTCCCATTCGTTTGTAGCAGAAGGTTTAATTTGTCTTAACATATATTGCTCTTCATTATATAATACTTGATACAGCTCTTTAGCAAAATTTATAGTAGTATTTTTCCATTCTTCAGAGCCGCGAGGAACTTGATACATATAAATAGCATAATTATTTAAAAAACTATGTATATAATTATATTCAACCATTTTCTTGCTCCTTAATTAAATATTGATATAATTTTAAATAAAATAAAGCATCTTCAATTTGTTTATTTTCATTACAAGTCCAATACCCATGATCTCCCCTATCATTAAAATATTGATAATTATATGGGCATTTTTTACATTGATAAACGCCAGTGCTCCAATTATCACATTCAAAAGAAGCAATTAAATTATTTAAATTAGGGATATCATTCATATATCTTTTTCCTCAATATAAAAATGTGTTGTATAATAAGTGCCGCAATGTTCGCACTGGCCTTCTCCATATTTAAGTTGAAAAGATGCTCCACATTTTTTACAAGTAATAGGATGTGCTTCTACTACTTCACATTTTAATCCATATGTTTTGCCATTTAAGCAAATTCTACTTATATATCCATCCATCATTTATTATACCACATTACAAATTTAGCATTATCAGGAATTTCTTGAGTGCGCCAATTAAAATGCTCTATTTTATTACCATCTTCATCTACAACTACTCCTGTACCATCATATGTCGTAAATGTATTATGTTTTACAGCATCTTTAAAGTCATCAATAGGATAGCAATCTCCAAATCCTTTATCAGCTACTATTAAAGCAGCACGGGCTGCATCCATATATGGGCTATCTTCAAAACGATCAAGATATGTTTTTTCTTGTTCCCATTTTACAATTTTATTTTGGAAATTTTTTAATGTCCAAGCAATATCTTCAACAAGCCATTTATTCATCATTAAACACCTCTTCAATTATATCTGGATTAATATCTTCTTGTGTAAATATTTTCATTATACATTTTTCTTTCATAATAGGAGTTTTTCCCCAATAATATCCATGCCGTGAAAGTACTCGATAATATGCATCTCTACGACGATTATCTACCCAAGTACAAAAGATAATTACTTTATCAAGTCCTTTTTCGATAAGTTCTCGTTGTAAAAGAGCTGCTTCAACATCATAAAACATATCATGAGCAGTTACAAAAGTTTTAAAAGGATTTTGTCCAGTAATAACTTTTTTATCCATATTATCCCACATATCTTTACGTTTGTTAAATACAGTAATATAAATATTAAACCAACTAGTTTCTTCTCCTTTAGAATAATAAGTACAATTCATTCCTAGTTCAATTGTTTGATTATCTACTTTACGACGAGTATAATATGTATCACTTTCATCATCATATATTACATTATTAGCCAGCTTCATTAATCCATTCCATTTCCTTCTATAAGTACAATAATAATTATAAAAATAATACTAATTATAATTCCAAATCCAAGGGCAGGACTATTTGTTAACATATTATATAATCCAATAAACATAATTATCACCTTTTACTATTTTTATAATTTATTATAACATTTTATTTATAAAAAAACAATTAAAAATAATAAAAAGAGAAAAGTAAAAAATTACTTTTCTCTTTTAAAATATTATTCTAATATTGTTTGCATTCTATCTTCTTCAAAAGATAATAAGAAATTTAAATAATCTTGATAAGTCTAAGAGTTATAAAGATCATAGAATGATTTAATATATAAAATATATAATAAATAAATGTTTATATTATCTTGATATTCATTATAATTCAAATATTCTTTTTGCATTTGCGCGAATATATGTTTAATATAATTTATTGAAAAACCATTTTGCTATAATTTTTCATATAACTTATAATTTTCATATTCTTTTTTACGACTATCCCTAGTAGGAAAATCTAAAGTTAATATATTATCTAATAACTACATAATACTAACAAAAAATAACCATCCATTTGTAGTATCCTATAAGTTATATATTTTATAAGTATTATAATTAAAAATTATAGTTAATAAATCTAATGCATCATAATTATCATCTGGATTAATTTCTTTAGCCTAATCTGCAATATCCTTAAAGATCCTTAAGCATTCTTCTGCGTTAAAATCAATTTTCGTATTTTTAAATTTCATTAATAAATTATAAAAATCATTTTGTATTTTAACAGTTTGAACCATTTGTTCTGGTGTATAATTTTTAGTTTTTAAAAATTTTAAAGGACGACAACTTAATACATTTTCTTGTGGTACAATATGTACTGCTTTAATATCAGGAGATAAAGAAATATCTAACCAACTTAAGTGAAGACTACAATTAATAGTAATTTCTTTGACTTTATTTAATAATTCTTCATTTGAATAGTCTTTAGAAGATAAAAATATATTAGTATTATAATGATTTATTTCTTCAATATTATTAAATACAAAATAAGGAAGACAAATGACTCCTCCATCTCCTACAAGAGATGTATTAAATTGTCTAATAATTTCATCAACATACTATGCTTCATATGGTGCTATATACACATTTTCATTATTTGGAAGTACTTGCCATCCTTGATATAACTCTGTAAAACATCTTTCAACAGCAATATCAAATATGGGAGCTGCACCCATTCTGTAATAAAGTATTTTACCATTTTTATTATAAATTGTAATAAAGCATACTGGTAAATTATAATTATAAGATAAATCAAATACTTTTGTTTGATAGCCTAACTAGTCTAATTGTTTAATTATATCCTAAACTTCTGGTTGTAAAATAGAATAATCTAATGAATAATATTTTGTTTGTAAAGAACAAAAGAACTATTCTGCTACTATCCGTTCAAATATTTCAGAACAACCTTGTACTAATGCTTCTTCAATACTATTACCTGTTGCCAATCCAGTAGAGCCAAGATACCAAAAAATTGTATTATATTCTTGATAACTAATTGATTCATCTATTAAAGATTTATATGGGAAGCCTATTAGATTATTTTCAAATAAAATATTTATTAAAGTATCAATATCTTTATTCTATCTTAAATGGAGAGTATTAAAATATAAATTACTAATATAAGCATTATCTAAATATTCTTCTGTAGTAATTTTTCTTTCTGTTGGATAATAATAATAATTGTATTTATTCTTTTTTAATTTTGTAATATCCTATCGAATAAATATATTATTGTTCAATAAAATTATATTGGCACAAAAACGCTCATATAATTCTGAAAAGCAAGATGCTTTACTATACAATGGAGTCATTCCTTTGCCATTGCATGATAAAATCTATTTATTATTCCAAAATAAACCATAAGTACAACTATAAGTATTAATTTCACTATGAAAATCTACCATATTACGAATTGTAATATTATGACTATTAAAAAAATTCTCAATAATTTGTATTGTTTTTTCTGGATTTCTATCTTTATAATGATGTGCTAAATCTGTTTTTATAGGCATATATACCAACCTTTCTTATAGGTTTATAATTTATTTAAGAAATTAACATATTTATAAATTCTTTATATTCTTCAGAAGTGTAAATATTTTGAAAACTATAAATATATAAAAGATAAATTAAATAAATATTTAAAGTAGATTCATTTTCTTCAAAATTAAGATTTTTTAATTTTAAATTATCATAGATATTTTGATTATTATAATTTTGATTTTTTAAAACTTCATATAGCTTATATTGCTCCCATAATTTTTTACGTTCATCTCTAACTGGGAAAAATATATTCTAAAAATCATCAATAATTAAGTATAATAAATTATGATATCCTTCTAATATTTTTCCATCTCCTTTTAAATTAAAAGGATTATAGATACTATTAGTTAATAAGATATTCATATATGGTAATGTTGATACTATATCATCTATATTTCGACTTAGAGTACTAAGTATAAAATTTATAGCTGTAGTAATTTTAGTAGGATCATATGATATTTCTTTTTGTTTTAATTGATTCAATTGATCATAAATAAATTCATAAACTAACATAAAATTATACTACTATTCTTTAGTGAATTCTATTTTTTCTATGTCAAATTTATTATATTTTGATCTACAGCTTAATAACTACTATCTAGGAATAATATGTACTGCGAATATATTATTACTTTTTGAAATATCTAAGTAATCAAATTGAAAATGATTTAATTTAATTATTTCTTTTATTTGACATAGCAAATCTGAATTGCTATAAGATTTTGAATATAAGAAATATTTAGAATTAAAATTATCAACCTATATTGTTGTATTACTAAAAATAAACTAAGGTACAACTATTTGATTATGATTTGCTAATAAGCCTGTATTAATATTTTTTATGTATTTAAAACTATCTTCTAATATATACCAATCTAATTCTATAGAATTTAAATCATCTGGTAATATCGAATATCCTTGATATAATTCAGTAAAGCATCTTTCTAAAGCAATATCAAAAATTGGATGAGAACCAAATTTCATAAAGCAAGTCTAATAAATAGGATTATAAACTATTAATAAAATAACTGGTAATTTAAAATTATATGAAAGATCATATAAATAAACCTGATAATTTAATTTATTTAATATTTGAATTTTATCCTAATAAATTTTGTCTAAATTTTGAATATTAATAGTATAATATTTATCCTAAACATTATAGAAAAACTTTTCAACTACTATACGTTCAAATAGCTCTGAACTGCCTTGTACTAATGCCTCTTCCAATGTATTACCAGTAGCTAATCCTGTTGTCCCTAATTCTTGAGTAATTTTCATAATATCCTAATACTAAATAGAATTATCTATTAATGATTTATAAGGACATCCTAAGAGTTTATCATTTGAATAAATATGAGCAAATTGTTGACTATTTGTCTAAGCATTACAAATAAAATCAAATATATTAGCGTCCTTAACACATGGAGTATTAAAATAACTATATACATCTAATTCTTTTTCATTAGGATATAAGTTATATCCAAATTTTTGTTTTCTTAAATTCATTATATCATTCTTTAAAAAAACATTATGCCCACTAACAATACTAAAATAACAAAAACGCTCATAAAGCTCTCCAAAACAAGAGGCTTGACTATATAAAGGTGTCATACCTTTCCCATTGCAAGAAAATAACTAATGCCCATGCCACCATAGACTATAAGTGCAACTATAAGTATTTATTTCACTTTCAATTTCATTCTTTTTTCTTATCTATATTTGTCGATCATTAAAAAACTATGTGATAATTTGTATTGTTTCTATTGGTGATCGATCTTTATAATGAGATTCTATATTTGTATTCATTAAATTTCACCTTTATTAATTAATATGGTATATTTCTAATGGATTATAATTTCTTTGTATATTTAATTCTTGTAAAGAGTATTTGTTGTAATTCCAATAAATTATATCATTAATTAACTAACTTGTAGTATATTCTCTGCCTTGTAGTTTTATATAATCAATATATGGTTCAAAATAACATATATCATATGGAGGAATAGTAATAATATCTTTAAAATTAGCATTAAAACGTCTTGGACATTTCAAAATACTCTATTCTTCTTTTAATGTGCTATTTGCTAACCAGTGCTCTGTACCATTACAATAAATACTACAGCCACAATTAACTAATAAAATATATTTAAAATTTTTCGGTAATTCTTTAATTTTTGAAATATTTCTATTAAAAGGAAACCATAAAACAAAACCTGAAAAAGCAGCATAATCATTTGTATTTTGAAATTTAATAGAATCTATTTTCATTGTAATAGACCCTATAATATCATCATTAATATCTTTATGTTTAATTTGATTAGCCTATGATATTGATCCCACACAAAATTTTGTAATTCCTAAATCTAAATAATACTATAATATTTCATTAGAAATGCAAATATCATTCTATTGTAATAATAACATTATTTTATTAGGAAAATATTCTTGTATATATTTAATATGTTTTTCATATTCCTATATACTTTCTGGTAGAGTATTTGGAATATTTTTATAAAAACGTTTTGCGCATATATAATGATCTTTAAAAGGTGGCAAATATATACAATGAATATCAGAATTATAAATTTTTAAGAAATCTATTAACTATATATCAAAATTATATGGAATTTCTAATGGTTTCATTTTTACCTCATTTTATTTTTAATTCTGGATAATCATTCCATAGTGGAATTAAATAAGTATTAAAATAAAATTCTATGATAATTTGTCTATTAATACTCTTTATGGTAAATTCTTTATAATAAGCGTCTAAGTATTGCTAAACAGATGTATATTTCCAAGGTTTATAATAATAACAAAAATGTATGCCATAAAAATCATTAATAGAAAATATATCTAATACTTGAATTGTAATATTTATAAAAAAATTAAAAGGTATCTAATAATCTTTATTTGATTTATAAGGAAACCATAATTCTTCTAATAAATTACTTTCCCAAATAGGTTTATGTTTTAAAATAGTTAAATAGAAGTCTAAATTATGATTTTTTGGAATACAAACAAACATGCCAGCAAAGCCTGCTTGATGACCAGGTTCTGCATACATTGCGCCATCTGGATAGTTAAATAATTCATCAATATTTTTTAAAAAAATACTATCGGCATCTATATAAATTAATTTATCATAATCAACTAATGTAAAAATACCCAATTTTGATGCAATATTTAAAATATATGATTCTGCTTCTTGCTATTGAACCATAGTAGAATAAGAAATAAAATTAATAACAGTATAATTAATATTTTCTTTTTCTAAATAGTATTTAATATTATTAATAATATTATCTGTAACCATAACTAATAATGGATATTGAGATTTTAAATTAGATAAGTTACGATTTAAAATTAATATTGGTATTAAATAATCCTCAGAACTGAGCAATGTACAAAATGCCTATTTCATATTATACTCTTTCTTTTAAAATTAAATATTATTTATTTTTATATTATTATATCATATTTTTTAAAAAAAAACAAGTAAGTAAAATTTACTTACTTGTCCTTATTTTCTTAGTTGTATGATTTACTACATCAACAGCATATTGGTAATTATTAATTGATTCTTCTAAATTTTGATAAGCTTTATCTATATCTTTTTGAACAAGTTCACAAAATTCTTTTGTGGCTTGATTTCTTTCCTCTTTAATTTTTTGTTCTTCTTTTTCTTTAAAATATTGTTTTACCCAATGTTGATATTTTTTTAACTCTATCCAATTAGTAAAAAATATAGGATAATAATTAAAAGTTCTATCATATCGTTGTATTTCATTAGGTACACGCCATTCAATTCGGCAAGGTACATTAACAATTTTATCATGATCATCGGTTAATAACCACATATCTGGATTTAAATTATAAAAATTAAGAAATTGTTGAAATGAAAATTTTGGTAATGTTTCTAAAGATGAATCAAAAAGACAATTATCTAATTTATGAATTATTTCTCTTGTATTATATCTAATTACATGGTTATGAGTTAATTCATATTTATATTTTGATTGTTTATCTCGTAAAAAAGATAAAATAAAACCTATGATTATAAAGCTTATTAAAAATACCATAAATAACATTTGATTAAACTCCTTTAAAAAATTCCAAATGGTTTTTTATTTTTGAGTTGCGGTTGTGCTGGCAGTGCGCGGTCCAAGGACACCTGAAAAGATAAAAATAAAAAACCTTTATATAAGACTGCTTGCGCCGCGCGCCAGATTAAATCCTCCGCAGCCATCCTACCTACCTCAATCTTATATAAAGACTTTCCGAACTGTTAATAATTTCGATACCTGATTGGAGCAGGTCAGCAAATATATCACATCATTCTAATTAATAATCATTTAATAATTATTTAATAATAAGCACTATCCAATATAACAGCTCTTTCGCTACTGTGCGCGTTCATTCTTGTATCTGCTAGAATGAAAACCTACCGCCAGTACTCTATTTTCCCTACGGCAAACAGTTTATATAGCCTAAATTTACATAGCCTCATCCACAAAGTTAATGTACGATCTTTGCATTGTTTAAACTGTTAAACTTGTGAAGGGATGTAGGAATTGCACCTACTCTGCCGGCTCCCAAAGCATTATATCAAAAATTGCTGTTACCGGCTTTATCAAGACAAAAATAACGGCGTGCTACTATTACACCAATCCCTTCATATATGCGGTTTTAAGGTTAACCACAAACCTTGCCAGTGTGTTGATGCACCAAAGTCTCATTGCGCCCTTAGAGAACACTCTTTAAAGGATGGACACTTCTAATCCTACCTACTGACAAAAAATAAAGATTTACATAGGGTTTCCATTCCTATTACTTCTGGCAGCCCCGGCAGGAATCGAACCTACATCATAGGAGTCATGGTGGAGCGTATTAGTACCGCCCTAATATTTCAAGGCCCTTGCTCTCCAAGCGTGTTCTTTACACCACCGCCCCAAGTCCTGTGTGCTACCGTTACACCACGGGGCTATATAAAAAATTAATAATTTATATTTAAATAATTTTCAAAAATTTCTTTACTTTTGCTCATCCTTACCTTCCCAATCTCCACCTTTGTTTGTGAGAAAAGGAATAGCTCCAATTATCCCCGATAAACCAACAGACACCATTATAAAATAAAGCCTGATAATTTGACCTGTTGTAACTTCCATGCTTATGTTTCCTTCTTTAGCTCGTCTTAAATCTTAAAATCTTTTATTTTTTATCACCAAAAAGGCAATATCTTTTTCCAGTGACTATATAAAAGAAACAATTTTCACAATTTTCTTTTGACCAATTATTAAAATCTTTTTCAGTCATTTTACCATTAGAATATTTTTCAAAAATTTCTTTACATTCTTTAAAATTCTTTTTCATTAATATCACCTTTTAAATTTCAAAATCTTTTAAACACATTACTTCATAACTTAAAACTTTTTTTCTTTTCCAAATTTGCCACCATTTATGAACTTCATAATGAGTTTTAATCCATAAAAAATTTCCAGTATCAAGTAATTCTTTTAATATTTTTTTATTCTTTACTTGATAAGTTACTCCTGGAGTAACCAAATGTAATCGTTCTTTCATATTAACTTACCCTCTTCCCTAAATAAAAAACAAGACACCAAATACTTATACTCTACCAGTTGAGTTATTTGCGCAACCGCACAAAACAGGAATCGAACCTGTGACATTAAGTTATCCTTAATATTTTGCTGTTTGTGCCTTTGATGGTGGGGATGGCGGGATTCGAACCCACGTCCTCCACATCCCAAATGTGGCCGTCTATGCCGCTGGCTTACATCCCCATTATTACAAGACTCTAAGTAAACTTTCTTCAAATTAGCAGTTTGATGTTTTCTTTTTATTTGCTGTTTGAGCCTTTATTTTTTTTATCACAGTCCCGTAGGATACTGTAATTTGATCTGGTGCTCGATGTTGGATTTGAACCAATGACCTCCTCGGTGTAAACGAGATGCGCTAACCAGCTGCGCTAATCGAGCAAAAAACAAGACATAAATAGACATCTTTTTAATATACACAATGCTATAAATGAATTCTATCGTTCAAACTCACATTGGAAACTTTTCCTATTATTCGGTGGACCCGCAAGCCCAATAAAAATAGCTGTATATGTCTTTAAAAATATGCTGGCTTATGCACCGTAGCTTTCGGCATCGGAACCAGTACCCTTGCGCCAGTGCAGGCACTAACTTATCAGGAAAGGCTAATCCTTTTGTAGCATAAGAAATAATTCTTTTTGAATTATTTTCTCCTCACTTACTATATATATTATATCAAATTATTTTTAAAATTTCAATTAATTAAGGCCATTCACCAAGTGGCATTCCGACTCTTTCTTCAATGTCAGTGCAATAATTTACACCAGTAATATCTTTAAATACATCACTTGCGATTTCCTGATAAAGAGTACTTACATTACCATAAATATCATTAAGGTTATCATTAAAGAACTGAACTACACGATTCTTAAATACTACATAAGTAGTATTAAAAGCAAACATGCCAGTTACGACCTTACAAAAAGCATATACAGGATTGCCATCAAATGCTTCATTAAAGAGTGCTTCATTATCAGTTCCTTCAGGAACAGCAGGCATCTCACCATTAGCAGGAATAACAGTTACATAAAGAGTAATATTCCCAAAATCTACTTCATCAGGAAGAAGAGCATCAATAGCCATAGCCTTATATGGCTTTTCAACATAAAGTCTTACTTCAAGATTATCATTATCATATACTACATTTACGTCAGGATCATTCTAAAAAAGTGCATTTACTTCACTAACATAAGTAATCCAAGGGGGTGAAAGTTTAAGTCTAGGCTCTGTCATAATTATAAACTCCTATAAAAAATATTTCTTATATAATTGCGCTTTGCGCTGGCAGGAAAGTAGGGACTCGAACCCCAAGTCACGGTTTTGGAGACCGTTGGTTTACCATTAACCGACTTCCCTATAAATTGGGGCGTTATAGTGCGCCCCTTTGCTTAGGCTTAAAACCAGAAATTATCAAAGAAATTATCGAAAAGATTAAACCAAGACTCATCATTACCTTTAACAGTGTAATGATATGCTCCAAATTTTGAGCAAAACTTTGAAAGTTCTTCTTTATAAGCTTTTTGAGCTTCAATAAGAGCTTTACGTTTTTCTTCAACCTTAGAAGCAGCTTCTTTACGTTCAGCAATAGCAGCTTCCTTTTTGGCAACAAGAGCTTTTTCCTTAGCTTCCTTTTCAGCTTTTTCCTTTGCAATGCGTTCATCATATTCCTTTTCCGCGGCAAGGCAAAGTTCTACGCTATTATATTCTTTTCCAGTTTTTTCACTAACAATTTTCATTGTAAATTCCTCACTTTACAAATAAATATTTAGAAAACAATGCTGATAATCTCCTGCGCATTCTCCCATTCCTATCTGGGTCTCGACTCATACTACTTGTTTTCTATTGGTGAGTATAGAATGGATCGCACATTCCCATATAATTCACTAACTAAGGAGTCCCGTCCAAGCATTGTCATATGGCTACTCACGTAGAATAAGTGCTCTTAGGTTTTGATTATATTTATCTCCTATTGAGATATACTCATATATGGTACGCTGAAAGGGATTCAAACCCCCGACCTTCTGATCCGTAGTCAGACGCTCTATTCAGCTGAGCTACCAGCGTATATAAAAGGCGGGCCAACCATTTTATCGAATTTAACCTAGGATTCTTCGTGGTTGTTATAAGTATTTATTACTCTCCCCTATTCCGCCCATATAGAGAGTGGGGTGGATATCCGAATTCGAATCGGGGACCTCTTGAGCCACAATCAAGCGTTCTAACTAACTGAACTATACCCACCATACACTAGTGGCTAGTTCTATAATTTAATGAGTCGCGGTGAAGATTAGCTATATCTTCCTAAACTAGCAAGTCACGATGGCACCCCAACAGGGATTCGAACCCCGATTATTACTGCTTAGAAGGCAGTTGCCATATCCTATTTGGCGATTGGGGCTGATTATTAATCTGTCCAATGCTCTTCTGCATGACAATTAGCACATAATAATATACATTTATCTACTTCTTTATATAAAGAAGTTATATCAAATTGATTATTAATATTCTATTGTCCAATAGTAAAATCTTTTTGAGATGGATCTAAATGATGAAATTGTAAAGCTCCTTCGCATTTATTATATCCACAACGCTAGCATTTTCCACCTTTGTAAATAATTAACTAATGTTTAATAGCTCTTGCTTTAATTCCCTAATATTTATTTCCATAAGTTTTTTGTTCTGGACTACAATCATAACAATATAATCTATTATTAGCATGAGTAATAAATTCTTTATTACAAATTTTACATATTTTAGTAAAAATTTTATTTGAATTATTATGTAAACAACCGCAAGACTATATTAATCCATTAATTAAATGACTTGTCTAAATTTCTTTTTGATTTCCACAATCACATTGACAAAGCCAATATGTTTTTCCACTTCTACTTGGAGCTTTCGATAAAGCTATTAATTTTCCAAATCTTTGTCCAGTAATATCTAATGCTTTTGGCATTTAGCTCACACCCTTTCATATTATTATGAAAATTATTGAGCTAAAATTAACTCAATTTGTCTTAAATATTTCTATCCAACTGAGCTATGGCGGCATATGGTGGAGACGACAGGAATCGAACCTGTTTTGCTTAGTGGTACCACTTCTAAGCCTTTTCCAAATTCATCCCCATATGGAGGTCCCTGCCGGATTTGAACCAGCATCTCAAGGATCTGCAATCCCGTGACTTACCATTTGCCCAAGGGACCAGCATTAACCATCAATTATTTCATATGTTTCTTTAAAAATATCTGGCTTACAAGGATAAAATTCGCCATGTATCCCTTTAATAATATAATCTCCTGGATAAGCTCGCATATTACCTTCAAGAGTTTTAATTATTAAACTATATTCAACAGGCATATTCGCTAAATTAATTTGATATATATCATGAGCAGCAGATCCACAAAATGACATTATTTCACTTACATTTTCACCAGTCCATTGAACACATTCAACTATTACTGGTTTTTTCTTAACTTTAAAAGACATTTTTCACCCCATCATATTTTCCTAAACGTTCATTGTATTTATGCCAAGTATCATCTCCACAAATAGGACAGGCAATACGATAACCCCATACTCCATTAGGATTCCAATGTTCATAGTCCCATTTATCTGCTTGAAAAATACATCCACAATTAAAACAAGTAAATTCTTTTCTTTCATCATGATCTGCATCTTTTATAATAGTAATCATTTTTTTAATAACTCCATTATTTTAGGGTCTATTTTTAATTTTTTAGCTAATCTTTTTATTTTATATTGATAAATCCATTTATGAATTGGATTTAAATCTGCTCTTTCCCATCCTAGACATTTTCCATTATCATCTAAATGATCACAACAACAACCACCAAAATATTTACAATTATCACAATCTTCTTGTCGTAGGATATAAGTGCGCCACCATTCATAGCATTCATATGTAAATTGAAAAGTATGTTTTTTAATAAATACAATAGGTGCCGCAATTAATGTTCCAATCTAAATAGCTTTAACTTTTTCTTTAACCGAAAGCGAATGAAACATAATGTCTTACCTCTTCTGGTTCTTTATTTAAATTTAAAGGTAAATATCCATCCATTGTTTTATTATACATAAACCATTCTCTTGGTTTATCAAAACAATATCCTGATATTCCTTCATAGTATGGTTCCAAAACAGCATAATCATAAACAGTTTCCCAAAGATCAGTATAATTATGCTTTAATGTTTCAAGAGCTTTTTCTTTGTCAGAAAAAAATCCCCAAGTACGTTGATTTCTAATGCCCCATCTATCATCAAATTTTTCAAATACTGTAATAACCCAATAAATTTTATTATTCATTTTTATGTATCACCATCAATTGATTATGTTTATCAGGGATAGCAATAAAACTAACATTAGTATCTAATGTATAATTAGTTTTTAATGCCATTAATTTATTTCCTTTAACATCTGTAGCAAAAACTTCATCACAACTCATTTCAAAAGAAGCTGTTTGTGGTTTTACTTTTTGTGTAATTAACATATTATCTTTTTTAATAGTAAGAAAAATTGGTTCATCACTATCAAAATCTATAGCTGAAAGATCGTAATATATTGTATTACAATAAGGACATTTTACTTTTCCAATTTCTAAAGGAGCGCCGCAATTAGGACAATTTGTTTTTTCCATTTAATTATGCTCCTCCAAATTTTCTAAAGTAGCATAGATAATACCCCATTTTTTATTAAAAAGTACCGCAATATTATTACTTAACCAACCAAGTAACTTTCCATTACTCTGTTTATTTTTCCCAGCTTTTAAATTAGATGCCCAATATTTTTCTCCAATAATATATTTATCTGTAATTGAAGTTTCTAAATTAATTAATGTACCATCAAACATATTAATTCCAGCATATTCAGTTCTACACTTAGGACAATATTTATATGGTTTTGATACCATCGCATCACATACGTCACAATCAAAAGCATCATATAATTCATCTACTGGAATCCAATAATACATTTTAAACTCCTTTAAAAAAAATAGGGCGGTTGTACCAATAAAGCCATATTCTATCATTATAACTTGAGGACTCTCGCACATGAACCGCCCTTAATAAACTTATTTATTTTCTATAAATATTATATCAAATATTTTTTAAAAAATCAAACTTCCAGTATCATCCCAACGGCTATATAAATGTCCATTAGGACGAAGAATAGCATATTTAATTTCATCAATATTATCTTTACCCATACAGTTATCATCAATTACAGTAGAAACACCATGTACTGAAAATTGAATAAATCCATATGGAAGACGAGAAATTGGGACGCCATTTGCTTTTATATATTTAGCAATATCATAAAAATTATCAAGAGAAAATTCATGCTTTCGCACCCATTCTGCTTTTTCATTAATACCATCAGCATAAATTTTACGAAAAGTTACTTGATCTACTTTATATTTATTACACCAATCAAAATAATCTTGTGGCTTCATATCATTAAATTCATCGGTAAGATTAAAACAAGCTCGTACATTCATATTATTTTCTTTTGCCGCATAAATTAAAGTATTAATAGTCATAATGCGCGCTACTTTAGGAGTATGAATAATCTCCCAATTTCGTTCATCATTAATCGAAGAAATAGACAATGCTAAAGTTGTAACTCCTGCATCTGCTAATTCTTTAATATCATTTTGTGTTAAATTACTACCAGTAGTTTGAATAGTAATATTATAAAAAGGTTTCCGCAATAATCTATTATATGTTAAAAGTTGATAAATAAAATTTAAATTCTGCTGCGGCTCTGCTGTACCAGTAAGAATCATAGAATTACAACCTTCATCTCGCACAAATTGCATACGATCTAAATAAGCACGAGGGATAGGGCATCCTTTTTTAATAATAGAATTTCCATAATCTTCATGATGCATTTTTGAAACACAAAAAGCGCAATCATTCCAACATTGTTTAGTAGGAACAACAATAGATAAAGATTGTATATTCAAAATAATTCCTCATTTCTTTATTTTCTATATATATTATATAATATTATTTATTAAAAATCAATATATAATCTTTCAAAATTCATTGAATAATTATCTGCAATAACATCAAATACTTTACCAATAAAATCAGTTTTCCAATCGTTATGGTTATCATTTAAAATATTAAGCATAGTAACGAATTTAATAGAATTATCATTACAGGTTTTAAAAAAATTATATGTAACTGCTGCAACTTTATTTTTATTAATATTATATTTATTACTAATCATAATAATAAGATCATTAACTTTAATATGCACTTTTCTTTTTCCTTCTTTCTTCCTAAAAAAAATTTTCGATTTTTAAAATAAAAATCGAAAAATGGAGCGCCAAGTGGTAGTCGAAACCACACCAAAAGATTGGAAATCTTTTATACTGACCGTTATACGACTGGCGCAAATATTATTCTTCTTTTAAAAGTTCTTCCAAAAGAAGAATTTCATCAATCATTTGTCTTATAAATAAAAAATAATTATTTATTTTTATCCAATCCATTAAAGAGCCTCTGGATGATTAAAAAAGAATTTATAAAACAAAGGTTCATCTTCAGATCTTGCACAAAAGAGTTCAAGTTCTGATCCATGATTTTCAATAAGTGCTCCAAAAGCAACATATCGTGAAAGAGTAGATTTAAGATTATATCTATCACCTTGCGCTGATTCAAGCCATACTTCACCTTTAGCTGCTTTTACTGCTGCAAGAAAATCAGTAAGTTCAATTTCAGTATTAAGTTTCATTATTTCTCTCCTTTTAAAAGATGATGCGGTGACTTGGCAGGGTGAGTGCCGATTCCCCATACGTTTGATTCATACGCTATTTTCGCCTAAAACGCCACCGCATACTATGACCTACTTGATATATTTATATGCCCTATTACATATCTATATACCCTGGTTAAGAGTGCTAGATTTCTACTGCTCTACCCCATCCCACAGGGGCGTGCTTACATACTTCGTAATGTTTGCAACCATTACTAATACTGATAGGCTTTCAATAGCCGCGGCTGCCTTCTCTAATACCTATCTTTTACACTAACTCTTATGGAG
>JAEEGL013707142.1_pt1 | contig 18241 bp, 15 predicted proteins | sample 9134231 | NCBI WGS metagenome assembly JAEEGL01 (sample SAMN16246548, study PRJNA631951) | gut metagenome | biome: gut microbiome; feature: rumen; material: fiber-attached | host: Bos | place: Iran: Karaj | collected 2018-10 | reverse complement strand
GTGTATATCTCAAGGGGATCCCCTTCGCGGATCCGCATGGTGCGCCGGATCTCTTTCGGGATCACGACGCGTCCGAGATCGTCGATCCTTCGGACGATTCCGGTTGCTTTCATATCCGTTCTTTCCTTTCCTGTTTTCCTCGGAAACGGTAAAGCGTGCGTTCATCACCTTTTACCGTTCGCTCCGTTATTGTTTGTCGATTTTAGCGCAATTATCCCGGGACGCCGAAAAAACGGTCCCCCTGTAAAAACAGGAAAACCGCACAAAAGAAGGAAGGAAAAGAAACGCGCCTGGCAGTTGCCTGTCGGGCGCGTGGAAAAACTACCTTTCCTCCCGGAAATACGAAAGACCGAGACTTGCGGGCGGCTGATTCTCGCGTTTCTTGCGAACGCTCGTAAAGATCAGCGCCAGAATGGTCACAACGAACGGAAGCATCTTCATGATCGGGATCATTTGCATCGGCATATTCAGCCAGTTGTAGAGGATATAGAGCGCACCGAACAGGTACGACGCGGGGATTGCGAGACTCGGTCTCCAGATCGCGAAGATCACGATCGCGATTGCAAGCCAACCGCGGTCGCCGAAGCCGTCGTTTGCCCAAATGCCGCCCATATAGTCCATAATGAAGAATATGCCGCCAAGCCCCGCGATCATACCGCCCGCGCAGGTCGCCAGATACTTGTATCTGGTCACGTTGATCCCCGCCGCGTCGGCTGTCGCCGGGTTTTCGCCGATTGCGCGCAGATGCAGACCGCGGCGCGTCCGGTTGAGGAAGAAAGACGCGACGATCGCGAGCGCGATGGCGAGATAGACCATAAAGCCGTAGGAGAAAAGAAGTTCCCAGATCCACTTGAAGTGTTGTGCAAACGAATTGTTTCCAAACGGCAGATCTTCAAAACGGACGTGGAACGAGAACGCTGCCCCGGTATCGTTAAGAGCGACGTAAGGAACGCTGCTCTTCGTGATCTTGATCAGCGAGCCGCCGAAGAAGTTACCGAAGCCGACGCCGAAGGTGGTCAAGGCAAGACCGGTCACGTTCTGGTTTGCCCGGAGCGTAATGGTCAGGAAGCAGTAGATCAGCGACGCGATCAGCGAGCCGATCAAGCACGAGATCAGGGCGACGATCACGCCGACGGCAGGCACGAAGATCGGCGAGTTTTCGTAGAAGAACGCCCCGATGACGCCCGAGATCGCACCCATATACATAATACCGGGGATACCGAGGTTCAGGTTGCCGGACTTCTCGGTCACGATCTCACCCGTCGCGCCGAAGAGGAGCGGGGTTCCCTGTAAGACGGCACGGTTCAGAAACTGTGCAAGCAACAACATATCAGTTCCCCTCCTTTTCCTGAACAACCGGACGGTCGAAGTGCACGCGGTAGCGGATAAAGAACTCGCAACCGATAATGAAGAAAAGAACGATCCCGGTAATAATGTCGGAGAACGAATTGTTCAATCGGAGTTGCGTCGAGATCTCGTTGGCGCCGCGCGCCATAAAGATCAGAAGGAACGTCGTCAGAACCATCATCAGCGGATTGAACTTCGCAAGCCACGAAACCATGATCGCGGTAAAACCGCGTCCGCCCGCCGTGGTGGACGAGATCGAATGGGACGCGCAGCCGACGATCAAAAAGCCCGCAAGACCGCAGATCGCACCCGAAAGGATCATGGTCCGGATAATGACCTTTTTGACGTTGATCCCGATATAGCGCGCCGTATTCTCACTTTCCCCGACGACCGAGATCTCGTATCCGTGCTTGCTGTAGCGCAGGTAAACGTAGAGAAGAACGGTCAGAACGGCAACGATGACGATATTCAGAAGATACTCCACGCCGAAGAGGCTCGGAACGCCGTTCCCGAGCAGCCTCGAGTCAACGACGTTCGAACCGCTCTTATCGGCAACTTTCAGGAAGAACTCGATCAACTGGATCGCGACGTAGTTCATCATCAGGGTAAAGAGCGTCTCGTTGGTGTTCCACTGCGCCTTGAACACGGCGGGGATCAATCCCCAGACGCCACCGGCGATGATCGCAGCCGCCAGCATCATCAAAACGAGTACGGGCGTACTGACCGCGTTGTGATAACGGAACATCACGAAAGCAGTCGCAAGACCGCCGATCAGCGTCTGTCCTTCCGCACCGATGTTCCAGAAATGCATCCGAAACGCCGGCGTTACTGCAAGAGAGACGCAGAGCAGGATGGCGATCGCGTGGATTGTATCAAATCCGCGTCCCTTTCCGAAGGCGCCCTTGCAAATGGTCACATAGACCTCGATCGGGTTGTAGCCGGTCAGAATAACGGTCAGAACGGCACAGACGATCAGCGCCGCGACGATCCCGATCACACGGACGAAAATCGCCTCTTTCAGAGAAACGCCGTCACGCTTGGTCAGGTGGATCTGCGGGAAGAACCGACGCTTTTCTTTGATCTCTTCAGCGGGTTCTTCGGTCTCCGAAACGGTTTCTTCAACGGGGGCTTCGTTTGTCGTTTCGACCTGCTCGGTCTCTTTTTCGACGAAGTCTTTGTTTTCCATTACTCTGCCGCACCCCCTTCCCGCTTATCTTCTTCGGTGTGCTTGATTTTTGTCATCAGAAGTCCGACCTGCTCCTTCGTGGCGGTTCGTCCGTCCACGATATCCGAGACCTTCCCGCCGCAGAGGACGAGGATCCGGTCGCAGAGTTCGAGAAGAACGTCGAGGTCCTCGCCGACAAAGATAACGGCGACGCCGTTCTTCTTCTGCTCGTTCAGAAGACGGTAGATCATGAACGAAGAGTTGATGTCCAGTCCGCGGACGGGATACGCCGCCATCAGTACCGTCGGTGACGACGCGATTTCACGGCCGACCAAAACTTTCTGCACGTTACCGCCCGACAACCGGCGCACGGGTGTCGAGGGAGAGGGCGTCACGACCTGCAGATCCTGGATAATGGTCTCGGCAAGATCCTTCGGCTTCTTGCGGTGAAGGAAAATGCCCTTGCCGCGCCGGTAAGAACGCAGCATCATATTGTCGATAATGTCCATGTTACCGACAAGACCCATACCGAGACGGTCCTCGGGAACGAAGGACAAGCGAACGCCGAGGTCGCGTATCTGCTGCGGGGTTTTGTTCCGCAGGTCTTCGGTTTTCCCGTTCTGCGGATTGCTGTAGAGGATCTTCCCGCTCTCAAGCGGCTGCAGTCCCGCGATCGCCTCGAGCAGTTGGCGCTGCCCGCTTCCGGCGATGCCCGCGATGCCGAGGATCTCTCCCCCGCGTGCGGTGAAATTGATATGATCAAGCACCTTGATCCCCTCGGAGGAGACGCAGTTGACGTCGCGGATCTCCAGTCGGTCAACGGGATCTTTCGGCTCAAGTCTTTCGATGTTCAAAGAAACCTTTTGCCCGACCATCATCTCGGTCAGTTCGGCTTCGCTCGTCGATTTGGTATCGACTGTCGCGATGTGTTCGCCGCGACGCAGAACCGCCACGCGGTCGGAAATGCTCATGACCTCGTGGAGTTTATGGGTGATGATGATGATGGACTTCCCGTCCTCGCGCATCCGGCGAAGAACGGCGAAAAGTTTCTCGGTCTCCTGAGGAGTGAGCACGGCGGTCGGCTCGTCCAGGATCAGAATATCCGCCCCGCGGTAAAGCACCTTCAGGATCTCGACGGTCTGCTTCTCGGAGACCGCCATATTGTAGATCTTCTTTTCCGGATCGATCTCAAATCCGTAGCGTTCCGTGATCTCGAGAACGCTCTTTTCCGCGTCAGCAAGACTGTACTTCTTGCCGTCGTCAATACCGAGAATTATATTCTCGGTCGCGGTGAACAGGTCCACCAGTTTGAAGTGTTGGTGGATCATTCCGATCTTGTATTTGAACGCATCCTTCGGAGAGCGGATCTCGACCTCTTCCCCTTTGACATAGATCTGACCTTCGTCGGGATAGTAGATCCCGGAGATCATATTCATCAAGGTCGTTTTTCCGCTTCCGTTTTCACCGAGAACGGCAAGGATCTCGCCGTAACGGAGATCAAGGCTCACGTTTTTGTTCGCGACGACCTTCGTGCCGAAACGTTTCGTGATCCCTTTCAGTTGTAAAGCAAGTCCGTTGTCCATAGCGTCTCCTGCCAAGAAAAAGAGTTACCACGGGGCAAATTTCTTTGCCCCGTGGGGATGCGGCGTCCGCCGCAGAGTGTTTGTTCGGATCAGTCGCCGTAGTTTCTGTTGATCAGGGTGATACCGTCGATCTCGAGATCGAAGTACGGAGCCGAACGGAAACTGGTCGCGTTGGACTCGTCGAAGTAACCGTCGTGGATCACGTTGACGCCTTCATCGGGCTGATAGTCGCCGTTGATGTCGGCAGCATACGAGGTGAGTTTCTCACCTTTGACGGTGAACTTGTCGGTGTCGAAGACGTGGAGCGTTCCGGCTTTGAATCCGGCAACTGCTGCGGCGACGGCGTCCTCGGTCCCTTCGGCGATGACGTCGAGGTTCAGACCGGAAATAACGACGGCGTTGTTGGCGATGGTACCGGTCCAGTCGGTATCAAAGGCGTTACCCTTAACGGTCTCTTCGATGATGTACTGGAAGTAAGGAGCCCAGTTAATCGCGGAGGAAACGAGCCAGGTATCCTTGCCGGCGGAGTAGGTCGAACCGTTGTAAGAAACGTTCGGGACGCCCGCTTTCTGGCAAGCGGTGGGAGCGCCGAGAGAGTCGGCGTGCTGAGAGACCAGAACGCACTTATCGGTGGTGATCAGAGCGTTGGCGGCTTCCTGCTCGGCACCCGGATCATACCAGGAACCGGTGAAACGGACCTTCATGGTCGCGCTCGGGCAAACCGAACGGGCGCCGAGGAAGAACGAGGTCATACCGGAGATAACTTCCGCGTAGGTGAACGCGCCGACGTAACCGATCACGGCCTCTTCGGCTTTGATCTTGCCGGACTCGATCATCTCGTTGAGTTTCTTGCCGGCGACGATACCGGCGATGTATCTGCCTTCATAGATGGCGGCAAACGCGTTGTGGAAGTTCGCCATACCTGCCTGCTTGGAAGAAGTACCGGTCGCGTGGCAGAACTGAACGGTCTCAAACTCCGGCATAGCCGCAACTTCCTTCATGTAGGACTCGTGCCCGAAGGAGTCGGCAAAGATCACTTTGCAGCCCTTGTTTCTGGCAAGGTCGATGGCGGTGTCTTTGCACTCGGGGCCTTCGGGAATATTGGAGACGATGAAGTAGTTCTCCTTGGCGATCCCCATGCCTTCACAGACCTGCTTGAACGCGTCGATGAAGTTCTTGTCGTAGGTGGAGTTTTCGTCGTGAAGAGTGATCAGACCGATCTTGAAATCGGCGGGGACGGTCACGGTGCTGGAGATCGCTTTGCGGGGCAGGATCTCCTCGCCTTCACCGAGTCTCTTCTTGCCGCAGGACGCGAAAGAGACGCAGAGGGCGGCGATCATAACGACCGTCAGGGTAAGCGCGAGAATTTTCTTGAACATTTCTTTTTCCTCCATAAATTTTATTACAGAAGCAACGCTTCAGGTAACCGTATGTATGGAAAATGACCGCTTCAAAAAAACGAAAAACCGTCGGATCGGGACCTCTGGTCAACTCTTCGACTGGTTCGTTGTTATTACGAGAATATTATACAGGAAACGCGCGCGAAAAGCAATCCGCATTTTGCACAAAGTTATTCGCATTTTGTTAAAAAATCCGTCAATGCGTACAAGTCGGGGAAAACGTACCTGCTCTGTTTTTGTATAGAATTGTTCATTTTTCGTTGAAATACCCGCTTCAGGGGACGCAAACGCCGCCCGGACGCTCCCCAAACCGTTCCCCGTTTCGTCAATTTGCCGTAATGACGGAAAACGGTCGTTCTCTCACAAAAAGCAATTCTTGCAATCTTTTTTCAAAAAATCTCCCAAAAACCGCAAGCAGCACAATTGATTTTTCGGTCCCGGTATGCTATACTTTTTGTAAATGGATCAATCGTCCGAAGAAAGGGGCAACAATCGAATGAACAAAACAAAGATCGGCGTGCTCGGCATGGGTAATATGGGGATGTCGCACGCCAAACGGATTTTAAAAGGAAACGTCCCGCACATGGAACTTGCCGCGGTCTGTGATACCGATCCGACAAAACTCGCTGCGTGCGACGAGAACCTGCCCGGCATTCCGCAGTTCAAAACCGGAGAGGAAATGATCGCGAGCGGACTTTGCGATTCGATTTTGATCGCGGTCCCCCACTACGACCACGAGAAGTACACCGTGGAAGCGTTCGAAGCGGGGCTTCACGTCTACTGCGAGAAACCCGGCGCCGTCTACACGCTGCAGGGGTTGCACATGATCGAAGCCGCGAAGAAAAGCGGCAAAGTCTTCTGCGTCGGTTTCCAGCAGCGGACCAATCCCACCTTCCGCAAGATCCGCGAGATGGTGCAATCGGGTGAACTCGGACAGATCAAGAAGGTCGTCTGGATCGTGACCAACTGGTACCGTCCGCAGGCGTATCACGACAGCAGTTCGTGGCGCTCGACTTGGAAACTCGAAGGCGGCGGCACCATCGTCAACCAGAACCCGCACAACATCGACCTGTTCCAGTGGATGTTCGGTATGCCCGACGAGGTCCTCTCGACCATCGACTACGGAAAGTACTACGATATCGAGGTCGACGACGACGTGAGCGTCCTGATGAAGTACAAGAGCGGGACCGTCGGTATCTACACAACGTCGACCGGCGAGATGCCCGGGACCAACCGTCTCGAAATCTCCTGCGATATGGGTAAGATCGTGCTCGAGAACGACGAATTGATCTTCTGGCGCAACGAGGTTTCGGAACGCGAGTTCAACAAGACGAACACCGCCGTCTTCCCCACCATCAAGAACGAGAAGATCAAGATTGAGACGCCGAAACTCGGAATGCAGCAGCACGACGCGCTGCTCGAGGATTTCGCGTCCGCCGTCTGCTGCGGCACTCCCCTGCTTTCTCCCGGCGTCGAGTGTATCAACGAACTGACCCTTGCCGACGCTTTCTATTATTCCGACTGGCAGGGACAGAAGTGGATCGACACAAACAACTTCGACTACGAGGGTTACTTTAAGGCACTGGAAGAGAAGATTAAGAATTCGACCTACGTCAAACATACGTCGGCGCCCGCCGCCCCCGTTGATATGAACTCTTCTTTCCAGAAGTAAACGGTAAACAGAATATAAAAACTCCCGACGATGCCGTCGGGAGTTTTTATTATTTCAAAAAGATTTGATAGAGGAGAACCGTCGCCAGTCCCGCAACCATCAGAACGGCGAGAACGATCGCGCCGATCCTGATCATCAACTGTCTTCTGTCTTTTTTAGACATTCCCGCTTTCCTTTCTTTATCTAAACAATATGTTTACAATGTTACTCGCCGTCGATCAAAGAGACGAACGGCATTTGGTGAGATAGAGCGCCGAGAGGTTTCGCACGGTCGCGATGCCGCGCACGCCGATATAGTTCAGGATGGTCTCGGTCCCGGTCGCAACGGCGGTCACGGGATTGGATACCCGGATCGTGCGGACGCCGGTCACGCCCGAGATCATACGGTCAAGCCCCTCGAGTTGTGCGGTACCGCCCGAAAGCAGGATCCCGTTTTCAAACACGCGCGGAACGAATTTGGTCGGGACGTGCGAGATCGCGACGCACACCGCCTCAAGGATCCCGGCGGTCGGTTCTTCGAGCGCACGGAACATCTCTTCGCTCTTCACGGTAAAGGGCACGGGCGTCTTGTCGTCGTTCGGTTTGTATCCCTGCGCCTGCATCTCCTGATGCACGCCTTCGTTCCAGACCGTACCGACGGTCATTTTGATACTCTCCGCGGTGCGGAGCGTGATCTTCAAGCCGCGTTCGTTTTCTATGTAGTTGACGATCGCGCGGTCGAACGCCTCGCCCGCCGTTGGCACCGACTTCATGTAGACGATCTCGCCGTCGCAGATCAGGGCGATATCGGTCACCGTCGCGCCGCAAACGACCGACAGCACCATATCCGTGATCCCGCTGCCCGATCCCGCGAGCGCGGCGACCGGAGCGTACACCGTATGCGGATAGCGAATCCCGCTCTGCCCCATCACTTCCGCGAGCGCCCCTTCCTCGATCTCGGACGTCGAGCAAGGAACGGTCAGCATGACGTGCTGGATCCCCGAAAGATGATCGCCTAAGATCGCCGAAACGATCTTTTGCGTCAGGTCGAGTTCGGAGACCATACCGTCGCGGAACGGACGGAAAAGCGAAACGTTTGCGGGAAGCGCGTCGAGGATCCCCTCGGCTTTTGCACCGTAATAAAGGACCTGCCCCGTAGTACGGTCGATCGCAACGGCAGCCGGATCGCGTAAAACGATCCCGTCGCCGGTCACCGTCGCCAGTAAATTGGCGGCGCCGAGATCCAATCCTGCTCTCTTCTGTATCACGGTGCGGTTTCCTTTCTTCCGGAACAATAATCCCGGTAATTTTTTCGGATAAGTAAAAATATTATACAATAAAGCCGACTGTTTTGCAATATGCAAAACCGACATTCTTCGGTTTTTTTCCGAGGGCTTATCGCCCGTTCCCGAAGCACCCCCGACGGAGCCGATCACAAAGGCAAGTATAGCGCACTTCCTGCCGATTATTCTTCACCATATACTCGAGAATATCCGCCCGCCCGACGAGGATCACCATCTTTTTCGCCCGCGTCACGGCGGTATAAAGCAGGTTGCGCGACTGGAGCATCGTGCCGCAGTAGTAGAGCGGCATCAAAACGACCGGATACTCGCTTCCCTGGCTCTTGTGGACCGTGATCGCGTAGGCATGCTCGAGTTCCTCGAACTGCTCGCGGCGGTACACCGAGATCCGCCCGTCGAAGTCGATGGTCATATTCTCGTTCGCCATATCGATCGAACGGATGACGCCGATATCGCCGTTGAACACGCCTACCCCCTCGTAGCCGTCCTTTTCCCACTCGGTATCGTAGTTGTTCTTGGTCTGCATGACCTTGTCGCCCTCGCGGAAAAGGAAATCACGGAAACGGAGAACCTTTTTCTTTTTGGACGGGGGGTTCAACCAGTTCTGCAGGAGCGCGTTCAACTGGATGGTCCCGGCTTTGCCGCGCCGCGACGGCGTAATGACCTGGATCTGCTCCCGGATCTCTTCTGAATAGGTACGCGGCAGCCGCTCGTTGATCAGTTCGACGACGGTCCCCGGAATATCGGTTTCTTCGGGTCTGAGCACGAAGAAGAAGTCCTTTGAATCCTTGGAGAGTTGCGGGAGTTCCCCCGAGTGAATCCTGTGCGCGTTCGAGATGATCAGACTTCCCTTTTCCTGCCTGAATATCTCGGTAAGCCGGACGGTCGAGAACACGCCCGACGCGATCAGGTCGGCAAGCACGTTGCCGCATCCGACCGACGGAAGTTGCCCAGAGTCGCCGATCAGGACCAGACGAGAACCGATCCGGATCGCGCGCAGAAGCGCCGCCATCAGCGGAAGATCGATCATCGACGCCTCGTCGACGACGAACACGTTCTCTTTGAGCGGATCGGAGTCGTTCTTGAGGAACCGGGGGCGGGCGGTGTCTCCCTTCTGCATTTCAAGCATCCTGTGGATCGTCTTCGCCTCTTCCTGCGTCGCTTCGGACATCCGTTTTGCGGCGCGTCCGGTCGGCGCGGCGAGCGCGCACTTGAACCCGAGCAGACCGTAAATGCGGAGAAGCGCGCGGATCAGGGTGGTTTTCCCGGTGCCGGGACCGCCCGTCACGATCAGGACGCCGCGACGGAACGCCTCGAAGATCGCCTCCCTTTGATCCTTGCTGTACTTGATGGAAAACTCGTTTTCGGTCCGGTCGATCAGGCGGTCGATATTATCCGCCGAAACGTCTGTTGCGGATCGGTCGAGCGCGACCAGTCTCCGCGCCACGATCTCCTCGTCCCTGCCGTATTCCTGCGCAAAGATATACTCGGTCTCCCCGATCGTATATCCCGAGAGTTTTCCGTTTTCCTTCATCGTCTGAATCGTTTGGCGGATCACGTCGCAGGACGCCCGGAGTTCCTCCGACGCAGCGTCGACCAACCGATCGATGGGAAGGCAGACGTGCCCGTTCACCGAAGCGTTGAAACGGAGAACGTAAGCGACGCCCGACGCGAGCCGTTCGGGAGAATCCATGGGAAAGCCGAGATCTCGCGCGATGACGTCGGCGCGTTCAAAACCGATCGAATCGATCTCTTCGCAGAGTATATAGGGGTTCTCGCGGATCACGCCGACCGCACGGCTACCCCACTTCTCGTAGATGTGCGAGATCGAGGTCGAACCGATATAGTTCTGGCAGAAGACCATCAGTTCGCGAATCCCCGCCTGGTCGCGGAATGATTCGCTGATCTCCGCCGCCTTTTTCTTGGAAATGCCGGGAATATCCGAAAGCCATTCGGGGTGCTGTTCGATTACGCCGAAGGTATCGTCGCCGAAGCGGTTGACGATCTTCAGGGCTGTCACGGGACCGATCCCGCGCACGTTCCCGCACGAAAGGTACTTCAGGATCTCGTTTGCCCCGGTCGGCAGGAGTTTTTCGACAAAGGTGACCGAAAATTGCTCGCCGTAGTCGCTGTGCCGCGTCCACTCGCCGAGGAGTTTGACGCGCTCCCCTTCGCCGACGTACGGCATCTGACCGACCGCCGTGATCAGTTCCCCCTCTTCGGTCGCGAGGTCGAGCACGGTGTAGTCGTTCAGTTTATTTTGGTAGACGATCCCCTCGACGGTCCCGGTCAGTTCGCGAGCGTTCCGGTCGACCTGGGGCGCCGTCGTTTTCTTTTTCCTTACCGTAACCATCAGTCCTTTCGCCTTGTTTTTTTGGCAAAGCGAGGAGGCGGGATCGCTCCCCCTCCCCGTCGTCCGGCGCGCGTCCGTTTCCCCTTTTACAGAGGATCGCCGCGTACCGTTCTCTCAAAGTGAGAATGAATGTGTAAAAACCGTAGACCGTGATAAACGAGATCCAGATCCAAAGATATACCGTAGCCGTCACCCCCGACGGCAGTATATGCGCTTTACTTCCCGAGCGCGCGGTTCAGGGCGGGCGAAAGATCGCACGCTTCCCACGGAGCCGAAAGATCCTCGCGTCCCATGTGCCCGTAGGCGGCAAAGGGACTGTAGATCGGGCGGCAAAGATCGAATTTGCGGATCACGGCGGCGGGACGGAGATCGACGAGGTTCGAGAGCGCGTCGGCGATCGCGTCGTCCGAAACGGTGCCGGTACCGAAAGTATCGACCATAAGTGAAACCGGTCTCGCCACGCCGATCGCGTAGGCGATCTGCACTTCGCACTTGGAGGCGAGCCCCGCCTTCACGACGTTCTTTGCCAGATAGCGCGCAGCGTAAGAGGCGGAACGGTCGACCTTGGTCAGGTCCTTGCCCGAGAAGGCGCCGCCGCCGTGGCCGGAATATCCGCCGTAGGTATCGACGATGATCTTCCGCCCGGTAAGTCCCGTATCCCCGGCGGGACCGCCGAGAACGAACCGACCCGTCGGGTTGATGAAGACCTTGGTTTTTCCGTCCAGAAACGACGCGGGGATCACGGCGTCGATCACCTCGCGCCGGATATCTTGGCGCAGTTTTTTCATCTCGACGTCGGGATCGTGCTGGGACGAAACGACGTCCGTATCGACGCGCACGGGTTTGCCGTTTTCGTATTCGACCGTGACCTGCGTTTTCCCGTCGGGAAGCAGATACGGGAGCGTTCCGTTTTTCCGGACCTCGGTCAGGCGTTTCGCGAGTTTGTGCGAAAGCGAGATCGGCAGCGGCATCAGTTCGGGCGTCTCGTCGCACGCGAACCCGAACATCAGTCCCTGGTCGCCCGCCCCGGTGTCCAGCCCGTCGGTCATCTCGCCGCTCTTGGCTTCCAGCCCTTTGTCCACGCCGAGCGCGATATCGGGCGACTGCTCGTGGATGTTCGAGACGACGCGGCAGGTCTTATAATCAAAGCCGTATTCCGGACGGTCGTACCCGATCTTTTTGATCGTATCGCGCACGACCTTCTCGTAGTCGATCTGCGCCGTCGTCGTGATCTCGCCCATGATATTGATCAGATCGGTCGTCGCGAAACTCTCGCAGGCGACGCGCGCCCGGGGATCCTCCGACAGGATCGCGTCCAGGATCGCGTCGGATACCTTGTCGCAGACCTTGTCCGGGTGGCCCTCGGTCACCGATTCAGATGTAAAAAGCCGTTTTCCGTTCATCGTTTCACCCACAAAAAAAGTCCCGGGATTACAGGCATCCCGAAACACGTACACGTATTTGCTCATCTTCGGGAATTGGCACCTTGCATACGCCGGTTGCCGGGCTTCACAGGGCCTGTCCCTCCGCCACTCTTGATAAGCGTAGATATTATAGCATACCTTTTTCGACTTTGCAAGGGGTTAGCAAGATAATCTTTCGTGTTTTTATCCTTCCCTTCGCATCGATTTCAAAAGCCCCCGAAAAAGAACGGAACCTCCTCTGCCCCACTCGGCAAAAGAGGTTCCGAAACGTCGGCAAAGAGGGATCATTCCTTCTCTGCGTGTTCGTGCGATTCGAGGTTCAGAACGTGATTGATGACGGGGACCACGCCGCTCAAAACCAACTCGACGCACAGCAGATACGAATGGATCATCGCGTGATGTTCGCCCGGCTCGATCATCAGCATCACCGAAAGGACGATCACGGCGACCGATTCGACGCCGCTCAGAATTCCCAAGGAAATATGGAGTTCCCCGGAAACGATCTCCTGCAACTCGACCGACTCACGAAGGATCGACCAAACCGCCCAGATGATGCAAACCGTCTCATACTCTTCAATGAAGAACAGCGTCGTCAGCCCGAGCAGGATCTCGACCGCGTAGAACAGGAATCCGTGCCCCTCGTAAATCGGCTTCACTTTTTCAAGCGTAAGCGCGAGGATGCCGAGTGTACCGTACACGACGATCAACCCGCCGATGAACCAGCGCAGATTGTGCAAAAAGAATTCGTTGAAGATCAGCAGCAGGATCGCGCCGATCGCGAAACAGATCAGCCGGGAAAGACGGAAAGTTTTCATATTTAAAACCTTCTTAAACGTCAAGATTATTGAAAATGCGAGTTAAAGTTTATCGTAAAAACGGAGAAAGGTCTTGTCCCACTTATCCCTGTAGAATTTGAGATCGTATTTCCGGATCTGTTTCGGAAGGCTCTTCATTTCCGGATCGGTCAACAGAATCGGGATATTGTGCAGGGCGTCTGCAAGGTCTTCCACGCGTTCAAGATTCCCGGATCCGATCACGCTCGCCAGTTCGTCGCAAGCGTCGGCAAGGAAGTCGTAATAGACGGGATTTTTAAGGATCCCCGGAAAATACGTATAGACGTTATCGACCGAAACGAACCGGTAGGGTTCGCCGAGGTCGCCGAGCGGTCGAAGCGCTACGCGAAACGCGTTGCATCCGCCCTTGGAATTCCGGTCTTTGAGAACGTCAGACACCGCCTTTACAATCTCGGCGTTTTTCGGATTGCCCGGATCCGAACGGATATTGACGAAAACGGCGTACAGATCTTGCAGATCGTTGAATATCAGCATACGGGTTCCCCTGACTTTTTTCTTCATTATAACACATCGGATTGCATTTTTCAACAAATTGAGAGCGAAAAAAGGAGTGTTACGAAAAGCATTGACCGCATTCGAACGAGAGAATGATGGGACTCGACGCGCCGCCCTGCAGGCGGCGCTACCCCCACGTCCCGCCCGACGATTAATTAAAAAGAGCAAAATAGGATGGCGGGACGCTTAGAGTTTTCCCCGCTCTGCGGCGAAAACTCGGTGGGTTCGAGGAGGACCGAGTTCTCCCCAAAAGAAAGCGCCGCGCCACAAGGGCGCGGTGCTTTCTTTTGGGGAGAATGATGGGACTCGAACCCACGACCTCCAGGGCCACAACCTGGCGCTGCCACCAACTGAGCTACATCCTCCGTGCCGTGGCGTACCTTGGGGGATTCGAACCCTCGACCTACTGCTTAGAAGGCAGTTGCTCTATCCAACTGAGCTAAAGGTACATTTCCGTGAAACGACAATAATTATAGCAAATCGCTATTCCTTTGTCAAGTGGTTTTGCAAAATAAAAACGGGGAAAAATCCGCCCGGAAAAGAGCGTTCTTTCGGGCGTCTTCCGGGCGGTCAGATCTCCCGGCAGATCAGGCGAACGCCCTCGACTGCGACGACCGAAACTTCGGTCCCCTCTTCGATCATGCCGTCATAGTCGATCGACCGCGCCGCCCACTCTTCGCCGTTGACCGAAACGAGCCCGCAACCCGCGAGGTTGTCGATCGTTTCGACCACCTTTCCGGTGAGCCCGATCAGTTCGTCGGCTCCGCCGCTCCGTCCGGTCTTCCCATTCCGAAGCGTCATCAGACGGAAGAACAGGAAGCAGCAGAGCGTGGAAACGACGACGAACGCAAGTATCTGCGCCCAGGTGGGCAAACGCAGGAAAGCGAGAACCGAAGCGACGACGCCCCCCGGGATCAGCCAGAGCGCGATCATCCTCTTACCGATCGCTTCCGCGATCGCGGCGCAGAACACGACGCCGAGCCAGAGATAAGGCATAAATGCTTGCATACGGAACGTGTTTCCTTTCGGATCTTAATCGATCGTCTGCCGCCCGGTCATGGCGCGGTGAAGCGTGACCTCGTCGGCGTATTCCAGGTCTCCGCCCACGGGGATACCGTAGGCAAGACGCGTGACTTTAACGCTGAACGGCGCGAGCAGACGCGCCAGATACATGGCGGTCGCCTCGCCCTCGACCGTAGGATTGGTGGCGAGGATCACTTCCCTGATCTCCTCGTCTTCCAGACGGGCGAGCAATTCTTTGATATGGAGCGAATCGGGACCGATCCCGTTCATGGGAGAGAGCGCCCCGCCGAGAACGTGGTAGGTGCCGCGATAGTCGCGAACGCGTTCCATCGCCATCACGTCGCGCGCGTCTTCAACCACGCAGACGATCCCGCCGTCGCGGTCAAGGTCGGAGCAGACGGGGCAAAGATCGCCCTCCGACATGTTGCAGCAACGCCGACAGGTCTTGATCTCGCGTTTGGCGCGCAAAATCGCCTCGGAAAAAGACTCTGCCGCCTCTTCGCTTCCCGAAACGACCGAGAACGCGAGGCGTACCGCCGTTTTCCCCCCGATGCCGGGGAGACGGCGGAATTCGTCGATCAGCCGCTGAAGCGGCGCGATATACTCCGCCATCAGAAGCCGAACCCGCCAAGACCGCCGCCGAGCCCGGGCATCTGACCGGTGATCTTCTCCATTTCGGCGTTCGCCGTATCGGTCACGGTACGGATCGCCTCGTTGACGCCGGCGATGATGATGTCCGCCATGGTCTCGATATCATCGGGATCGACGATCTCAGGATCGATCTCAAGCCCCGTGATCTCCTTCTTCCCGTTGATCTTCACCGTGACGGCTCCGCCGCCCGCAGAGACCTCATATTCGCGCGTCTCCAGTTCCGCCTGCAGGTTTGCCATATCCTCCTGCATCTGCTGCGCCTGCTTCATCAACTGCTGCATATTGCCGGCGCCGCCGTTCCCTTGCGGAAGTCTGACTTTCATATCCTTCTCCTCCCCGGTCAGAATTCGATCTGACCGTCGTTATTCTTCTTTTGTCCCCCCGACACGAAGCGGATCGACGAAGCCGGCGAGCCGTGTTCGGAAAGCAAACTCAGCAGAACGGTTTTCGCCGTCTCGTCCCCGTCGACAAGAGACAGGAACATCCCGACCGTAAGCGTGACCGTTGCCACGCCGTCGGAAATCGACGCGCTCGAACCGCGCATAAAGGGTACGAGCGAGGGCTTGATCCTCCCGAATTCGTCAAGGATCAGGTTCCATTTCGGTATCTGTGCGGTATCCGCGTCCTTCTTTGCGCTCTTCTTTTCGGGTGCTGGGGTCTCCACGGGCGTCACTTCCGGCGTCGGCTTTTTCTCCTCTTTCGGCGCTGCCTTTTCGGCGGCGGGCGAACTTGACACGTCGGGGGACGCTTTCTTTGCCGCCTGCTGCGGCACGGTCCCTCCCGCGCGGAGAAGCGCGACCTGCTTTTCCAGTTCCTCGATCCGCGCAAGCAGCGCGTCGGGGGACGTGGAAAGCCGCGGTTCGGACAGGCGCGTCAGGGCAAGTTCCGCCGTCGCGCGGCGGTCGCCGCTCCCGCGGCGAAGGATCTCGAGCGTATCTTCGAGCAAACGGCTCTGGTAAAGGAGCCGCCCGAGCGGGATGCGTTTTGCCCTCTCGGAAAGAGAGCGGAAAGACGCGTCGGAAAGATCAAGATAGGTCGCCGCACCGTCCCCCAGAGTCTTCACGACCACGAGGTCGCGATAGTAGGAGATCAGTTCGGTAAAGAAAACCGTCAGGTCCTGCGCCGAGTTGACAACGTCGGACAGAAGACGGTAGAGCGTCGGATAGTCGCGGTCGGACGCCGCGTCGACGATCTGCCCCGGGAGTTCCCCGCCCCCGACGCCGAGAACGCGGGTAACGAGTTCCTCGTTGACCGTTTCATTGGTGCCGGCGCAGAGTTCCAGAAGACTGATCGCGTCACGCATACCGCCGAGCGACATACGCGCGATGATGCGCGCGCCCGCATCGGTCAGGTCGATCCCCTCGCTTTTGGAGATCTTCCCCAGATGCCCGACGATATTGTCGGAAGACAAGCGGCGGAAATCGAACCGCTGGCACCGCGAAACGATGGTCGCGGGCAGTTTGTTCAGTTCGGTCGTCGCAAGGATAAACAGAACGTAGGCGGGCGGCTCTTCCAGCGTTTTCAGAAGCGCGTTGAAAGCGCTGCCGCTCATCATGTGAACCTCGTCGATGATGTAGACGCGGTATTTCAGGTCCGCCGGGGTAAAGACGATCTCTTCCTTCATGTCCCGGACGTTGTCGACGCCGTTGTTGCTCGCGGCGTCCATTTCGATCACGTCGGTCGCGATCCCCGCGTCGATCGACTTACACGCCTCGCACTCGTTGCATGGATTGCCGTTCACGGGGTGGAGACAGTTGACCGCCTTGGCAAGGATCTTTGCGCACGAGGTCTTACCAGTACCGCGCGAACCGCAGAAAAGGTAGGCGTGCGAAACGCGGTTCTCCGCCACCTGGTATTTCAGGATATCGGTCACCTGGGACTGACCCACGACGTCGTCGAAGGTCGAAGGTCTCCACTTACGATACAGTGCCCTATACATACGCAGTCTCCTTTCCCGGATTCGGAACGCAAAGAAAAAGGGCGTCGCATCGGATCGAGACCGAAAATGCGACAGCCCCGATCTGCCGGACGGCAGATTCCGGACGTCGGACAGAGCCATACACCGCTCCGTCGAGAATGCTCCTACATACGTTAACCGCCCTCGCTGCTCCGGACAGGCGCCCTTCCGGCACATCGGACAAACCGCTTAATGCTGCTCGGTTCCCCGCCTGACATGGTTCACAGCCGCCGATTGCGGAAGACCAATCTTTCAACGCAACTCGAAACGGCGCAGACTATACAGAAACAACCCTCTGGAACGGAATTCACCCCCGCTGAAGCGGATTTCGGGTACAGGGCACCGCTGCCTGCCCGGAGAGTATGACTCCGTCCGACACCCGGACTCACGGCGCACCGTGTTCCGCATGATATTATATCATAGAAAAATAGTATTTGCAAGTGTCGCGAGAACTTTTTTTCAGATGACGAACCCGCCGTTCGGGGAAAGAACCTGCCCTGTGACGAACGAAGCTCCATCCCCCGAGAAATAGAGGACCGCGTCGGCGATATCTTCAGGCGTTCCGAGCCGTCCAACGGGTGTAGCTTCGGCAAGTTCTCTTCGCGTTTTATCGTCGTAGGACGCACACATATCGGTATCGATCACGCCGGGACAAACGCAGTTGACGGTGATCCCGGAGGGGCCGAGTTCCATCGCGAGCGCCTTGCTTAAGCCTATCACACCCGCTTTGGCTGCGGAATAGCCGACCTCGCAGGACGCGCCGACCATTCCCCAGATCGACGAGATATTGACGATCCGACCGTATTTCTGCCGCACCATTTCCGGCACGCAAATACGAGTACAGACGTAAACTGCGGTCAGGTCAACGGCGATGAGTCGGTTCCAGTCGTCGAGCGACAGGTCCTGGATTAACCCGGATTTACAGATCCCGGCGTTGTTGACGAGGACGTCGACGCCGGAAAGCGCAGAGATCGCCTCTCGCATCCCGCGTTCTGCGTCGGAGGCGTCTCCGAGGTCGCATCGAACGGCGATTGATC
>JAEEGL011248941.1_pt1 | contig 18242 bp, 20 predicted proteins | sample 9134231 | NCBI WGS metagenome assembly JAEEGL01 (sample SAMN16246548, study PRJNA631951) | gut metagenome | biome: gut microbiome; feature: rumen; material: fiber-attached | host: Bos | place: Iran: Karaj | collected 2018-10 | reverse complement strand
ATTCTCCGAGCCTATAAGTTATGGCCGAACAACTACATCGCCCATGATTTGCTATATGGCCAGCGAAGGTTCGCCAACAAATATACCCGTGAAGAAAAAGAAGCCTTTATGGACCGCCTGTCCAAATTAGAACGCTTCGAAAGCGATGTCGATACCCTAAAAGACATCTTCCTGGGCATTTATGCCAATCCAGTCTCCAATAAGCTGAAGTTATAGATCTACATACAAGTCAGATAATAGCAAATCCCCATCAGAATAAATCTGGTGGGGATTTCTTTATTCTATTTTTTTGACGAAGAATCCTTAGTCTCTTTTCTCAATCTTATACCCCAGGGCTATAAGAAGTCTGAGAGTATCGAAAGCCATCACACGATCATACTGCCGCTCCGAATCTGGCAGTTCTGCATATGGTACCATATCTGGAGTCTGCAAATTTTCATCATCTCTAACAGGACCATAAGTCCACCCTTCACTCTGACGTTCCCATGCCCATGTGTCATGCGCATTCTCCGCAATTGCCTCACACAGTTCATCCATGAAGTCTGGCAACTCTACGTGTTTCAAATCGAGAAACTTTGGGTTATAAGTCTCGTCTTTTTCGAATGCCGTTGTACATTCTCCTTGGGCATCTTTCCATGACTCCAAATAATCTGTAGTTAAATACTCTTCTTCTTGGTTCGTAAAAGGATTATAAAGTACCACATGTTTTTGATCTTCAGACACGTCCAACAAAACCGTTGCGACTGAAACCGCGTCATTACTCTTGAACAATGAACTTACAACAGAAGGAACAACAATGCCTCCCTTCTTAAAAGTCTTGAATATCGTTAAAGGATTGGCCACTCTTCTTTGATAAAAGCGTAAGCCGGAGTTTTCAAAATCATCCTCCATAATACCTCTCTTGTGCAATGCATATCTCACACAATTAGCATAGTACTTAATGTCATTCATAATTATTCGTTTACTAATTATTCGATTTCAATTCCTTCTCCTTTTGTAATTCTAGTTCCTCCTGTAGTATTTCCAGTTCTTTCATCTGAAATTGCTCATATTCTTCCTGAGTCAGGTCTAACGGAGTTCCATTCGGAAAACTTGTCCATTTCTTTGCCATATCAAAATGAACCTTCCTTGCTGATTTTGGGAATAGAGATAAGGAGCCCAGATAGCCGTAGTAGAATCCGTTCAGATAGTGCTGATAGGCACTGATACTTGTTGATAATGCATCGAGATCTATTTGAGAGTATGTTTCTTTACGAACTACATCTTTTACTTGCAGATTTAGTTTGTCCATATCATCCAGCATCGACTCATAATAGGTTGAAAAAGCATTCAACTCCTCTTTCTCTGTTTTATAATAAGCCAATACGTAATTTTCGATGCTGTTGAATTGAAATTCTGGAGTTGGTGATGCTTTACGAAATGTAGCAAGATTCCTTTCACTCTCAGCTACAACCTTCAGAAGATCCTTTTCTGCCTGAGTCTTCGTTTGCGGCTCCGTAGTATTAGATAAAGCAGCAAGTTTCTCTTTCATCTCTTTACAATCTTTCCCCAGATTATCCATGATATCCATACTACATGTAAGTTGAGTCGCTACACTTTTACACGTCACTCCTGCAATGTGACTTATGACTCCCAGACCAATTCCCAAAAGGACAAGAATTGCACATAAGACTATCAAGACTTTCCCCAACCATTGACGAATAGGTCTCTTCGCCTTGCTTTTCAGATAACCTTGCATGCGTTCGATTGCCATGTCAAAGTACTCGTGGCGAACGGCTGTAATGGCTTGGTAGTTTGATAAATCTTCCAACCCTTCAGGCATTTCTTGAGGCCATGAAAAACCATCAAGCATGATAGGCACAATATTCTTTTGGTTCTCTATTGCACACAGAGTTTCTCTTCTGACCCAGTCCTCCGGATCTTGACATCTGAGTAAGGCTTTTTGAGGAAGGACTAGAATAAAATCCTTACAGCCCTTAATCACCTCAAGAAGTTGCTCGTTAAACTTACCGGCTGTCAAGGTGTCCACATCGAAGAACACCTTGTAGCCAGCATGTCTTAATTTTACAGCTATCAGATTTGCTGTATCATAAGCCGACCTGCGATAACTGATAAAGATATCATATTTCTCTTTGCTCATTTTAACCAAAGATAGTCTAATTCATTATGGCATGTCCGATATATGATTTCCAGTCGCCTACACAATCAAAATCCAAGACTTTAGATCCATTTTGATATTTGATGATCATTTCGCCTTCATAAAAGCCATCACTCTTTGATCCATTAATATAGCTTCCTCCATAGGTGTAGTATGACCCATTTTCTATGGTATATGTGCCAACGCCCCAATCGGAATCGATAGGATCCCATGTATGCACAGCATAATTAAATATTACATATTGTTTATCTGAAACGTAAAGGCGAAGGTATTTCCAATTTGCACCAGTTGTACTGGAGGAATATGATACATCCATAGTTGCACTAGTAAGCTTATAGAATTCACCTTCCACACATATATAATTGGTATAGGGCGAACTGGCTGTTGAGAATGTTGCCCTTAGCGGATCTCTCCTCTTCCCATCTTTCGTATAAGGAATCAAGGTAAAAGTGTATTCCTTACCTGGTTTCAGTTCTTCATAAGTATAAGTTTTTTCCTCCCAACATTTCGATTTCTCACTAATATTCGTACCCTTTCCACAGTAGAAATAATCGACATCAGAAGAGACTTCAAATTTAATTTTCAAGGAAACTCCATTCCTACTTACAAGGCTTATCTTTCCATAAGTATTTTTTTCTTCTTTCGTCGAGTTTGATGAAGTTATGTCATCCTCATATGACGGTTCGAATATATCATCATCATCAGGATCATTAGGACACCCAGCGAATAATACACTCACAGCGCAAAATAGTATAATTTTGCAAAAAGACTTTATATTACTCATAACTATTGTATTAATTATTTACTATATACTAGACGAACAGTTATATAGTCACCATTAAAAGCGCCTTTTTCATTTACTTTACTTGTAGGATACACTTTCCCTGTAACTATACCTTTCTTAAAACTCGACGGTGTACATTCCGATGCCGGATCATTCCAACACCCTCCATAAAAGTCTCCATCAGGATTACACTCTCTATCTAATTCGCTTTTACCATCTACTGGATTAGTCTCGGTATCATTAAAACATAGTTCTGCAAAATTGCCTGACATGTCATAAAGTCCCAATTCATTAGGATTCTTTTTAGCTACTTCATGCGGTTTATTACTGCTATTGCTGCTATACCAAGCAACATCATCAATTAAATTACTTCCACAATAAGAATATCCAGAACTCTTTTTCCCACCTTTTGCTGCATATTTCCATTCATCTCTTGTAGGTAGACGCCAAGGAAGTCCTGTTTTTTCTCTTAAATTAGATAACATTGTGTACATTTCAAGTTCAGATATGATATTGTTATGGTTTTTATCTAACTGAAAATCAACACCCTCAATTACGAAGTTATGGTCCCCTGGTAGCATTTCGGTCTGCATAATATAGAAATCACCCATAGATCCACCATCCACAAGAACTGTTTTAAAACTCTTTCCATCTATACTATAGGAAATAGAGCCTCTACCAGAAGTATCACCACTATTATTGTTTCCACCTGTATTATCACCATTTGTAATGCCACCACTAGGATTATCAATAGGAGTCGGAGAATTTGGCTTCAGATCATCGCCATCATCGCCACCAGGACATGCCGTAAACAACATGCATAACGAACTCAAAGCAACTATGCCTAACAAACTTTTTAATTTATTCATACTTTAAATATTTAAAATGTATAAAGATATCTTATTAAAGATCAGCCGATATTTTATAAAATATGAAAGTGACACACTCTGAACATGTTAAGTTCAATTTATATTTATAAAGCGCCATAACGCTTTCCTGTACCTGAACACCATTTACATTTCCCGTTATGGTTAGGGCATACTCCACATAGTGTATTTCTCATGTGGTCTTGTATACCTGTTCCATTACAAGAGCTACATCTACCGCTCCCCATACAAAGTTTGCAGTCTTTATAACCATATTCAATTTTATGGGAATTATTTGAATTGGAAGAACTCCTTGATGAAGAAGAGGAAGAAGATGAACTTGATGAGCTGGATGAAGAGTTGTCTACGACCACAGGCACAATACCATGTTGCACATTGTAGGCAGCTTGTGCTTCTATTTGTGCCTTAACTTGTTGCGCCTGCTTTGCACTTTCCACCATATCATTAACAGCTTGTTGTTGTATCATCTGAGCTCCTTGTTGGATTGCCTGGGTATTAAGTGGAGGACAATAGACAGGACCTATATAATAGCCACCCGTCAGAGTCTGCCCTCCCATTCCGTAACCACCATAACCATATCCGCCCATACCTTGAGCCATACCCTGCCAAAATGTGCTGCTACATGATGTTAGCATAACAATGCAAACAGCACTTAGAAACAAAATCTTCTTCATATTCTCAATAATTTTAACTATTAATTAGTAGTTTCACAATTTGCTTCAATAATATAATCCTTAATTAGGTTGCTTTTCTACTTCATATAATACAGATGTACCATCATTATAGATTTCTTTTATAAATATCTTTGTATCATCTTTAGAATTTGATAATATTAGACATGTTCTTTCCTCTTCATTTATGTATTTAATACGATCATCATATATTTTCACCTTTTTAATAATATAATCCATTGTTATACTACCATACTCTTTATCTTCATAACCTAGGATGATAAATAAACAATCGTTCTTTTTTGACACTAAGACCAAACCTCCTTCTGCGTCTGCAGATATAACTTTCATGGTTTTAGTGTCATACACTTTCAGAATGTTATACGTTGCATCTTTAAGAGGCTTTACTTTTGCATTACTTTTATTTTTAGCTAAGTTAATCACTTGTTGTGCCGTCATCGAATTACAGAACAAAAGGCATAGAAAGATAAATAAATACTTATTCATAAACAGAAATACTTAAAAATAATAATAATAGTTGTTGTTAAGAGACTTAATTTTTACAGATTGAAAACACTACACTTCAGCGTCAAGGAGACATTGGGGCAGTACCCTTATATTGTCATTTATTAGCTATTTCCTTAGGGGTATATGTAAATGTCTCTGTTCCACCAGTAACATATTTGTTACTTTTTTGGTTATAATAATGTCTGACACATTCAACTGTTATGGTTTTCATTGTTGAAGTGATATATAACATTGCACCGAAATCTTGTTTATTATCATTAAAAATAAAACTATAGAAATACTTCATTGATTTCCCGTTGATTGTTTCATTTGATATATATGAATTATTCAGTTGTTGACCTGTTTTGTTTGTAACTGTCCCATCAGGTGTCCTTACACAGACCCCGAACTCATTTATTCCATAACTATAATGTCCTTTTGACACTCCATAGCGCAAAAAAATCTGATGCGTATATTTACCATTACTGTATAGTGAGGGCCATGAATTATCAAGGGCTACATAGTTTGTCAATTCATCATCATTATTTGTGCCTCCACCTGTATTATCAACTGGAATCGGAGGATTTGGCTGAGGATCATCGCTATCATCGCCACCAGGACACGCCGTAAACAACATGCAAAGTAAGCAAAGGATAGTACTGTTTAAAATTGTTATTGTCCTTTTCATATGTTGTCTTATTAAAATGGAAAACATCTTATTATTTTATCTTTTTGTATATACGAGACCGCTATATCGACCACCTGTCAGTGTTGAATTAGACTCATTATACACATAATCAACTTCTGGATCATAATCAGTATCAACAGTTCCATCACTATAATCTATGTATACATATTGTCCATAGGTTTTGATTTTGTTACCGCTACAACTCCAGGTAAACTCACCTGTCATTTCGGCATCAGACTTTCTGTACTTTCCTTGATATTCAGAATAAAGATCACCCGTTCCATCTGAATAGAAAGTAACTGTACAGTACCTATTGATAGAAGTATCACTAGCATACCATGTTCCAATGACCTTTTGAGCAATCGGGCTGTCCAAACCATTGTCATCATCTTTACTACAAGAAACAAGACCAATACTCATTACAGCAACCAACATGATTGCCCAAACATTACATTTATTAATTGCTTTCATAAAATCATACTTTAAAACAAATGATTATACTTAAATTATTTTATCCGATTGTTAGATAACGATAGATTTATCTATCTAAATATATCTATATAATAGCCAGACAGTCATTAATAGATTGAACACATAATCAAATTATCGTGTTAGATGTAACAATCTATATGTCGAGCCCCAATTGTGCGTAAAAGCCTTCCTTCTTCTCATCTTTACCAAATTTCCACTTTGGAGCCCAAAGATGATAACCAGCAGAAATCATTACAAATTTATATCTAAAAGCTGCCTTTATTCCCAAAAAGCCATCAATAAAAAACTTATCTTTCATTTTACCATCATCATAGACATAACGAGATGCAAAAGAAGGACCAACTTCTGGAATTATAAGAACAGTCACGTCATCATTGTTTAATAAACAAACAGAGAAATTTAATAATACATCACCATTATATGTATTTGCATTATCCTTAAATTTAAAATTTGATCTAAGATTAGCACCTACTCCTAAATTATTTATACCATAATTACCAAAACTTAAACTATAGTTTTCAAATCCATCATAGGAGTAAAAGCCAAGCCCAAAATAGGATATTCTTTCTAGTTTTGGCTTATTAGCCACATTATTAACGCTGTATGATGAGTTGTTGGATTCTTGTATTGGTGTTTCCATTGACACAGGATTACTATATACTTCTTTTTGAGTAACAACATCTTCAGATTTAGTTTGAGTTTCTACATTTGGTATGTACAACTTTAGACCAACGTAAAACGCATCTTCCACATATGGATTATTCTTTTTTATATCACTCTTGGTTACATGATACTTTTGCGCAATACTTTCTAATGTTTCTCCACGCTCAACTGTATGAGTTATAACTTCTTGAGCTACAACAAAATTTGTTACAAATAACATGCCGACAATCATCAGGCAACGCATTAAAATTTCTTTCATATTTGATAGTTTTAAGTAAGACATATAATTATAGTTCACCGATTATTTTTCATCAAAGATGATATACTTCTAAATTGAATTGAGTATATCTCGTGTACCATCTGGGTATTTAACTAAAAACACTTTGTCCCTTGGTATAGTTTTTGTGGGATTCTTTTTTCCCCTTTTTTCTTTGTATATTATCTGATTTGGCAACACCTCCAGGTCATAGGCTACAATTTCTTGGCCTTCACACAAATAAATTAAAGTTGCGTCTTTTGATATCTTTTTATTCGTCTTTCCTGAATAATGTTCACCCGAAGGAGTAAAGAATACATTTCCACGCTTATCATACTTAATCATGTAAATGTCTTTGTTATTAATAAGAAGCATCGCTTTTTTCTTACTACTATCTTCTCTATACATTGTTTCATTAGTACCAACTTGTACTATACAACACTTAAACTGAAAACCATCACGACGGATTATCATATCTTTTTGTGCCAACAAATGTAGTGTGAAACAAAACAGAATCAAAATGCTAGTAAAGAATCTTTTCATACTTTCTCAATTTATTCGTTATACATTATTTCTTTAATATTAGTCCTATTCATATGATAAATTGGACCATTTCCTTGTCCCGACTTTTTATAAGTAACTACTTCATCTGTTTCTGTTAACAGACTAACGCTAATCGATACATTTTTAATTGTCTTGATTGTTGCATTCTTCGGATATCTGCTTCTTAATTCTGCTAAACGGGCTTCCTCTTCCTGCCTGCGTTTCTCAGCCAAGGCTTCTTTTCGCATCCTCTTTATTGTTTCAAAATCATTCAGCATTTCTTTAGTCCCGTCAGGATATGCTATTAGGAAAATATCGGATTTATTAACAGAGAACAAATCCTTCCCCCTTTTTTTTGATGCTGTAAAAAGCACCTTAATCGTATCCATTTCCACATTATATCCTATAATCTCTTGTCCTTTCAACAGATAAATGGTGGTAGCGTTGGAAGGTATCTTTCCATCACCAGCTCCTGTTACTCTTTCCCCATCTTCCGTGAAAAAGACATTACCACGTTTATCATATTTAATCATGTAGATGTCTTTATTGGAAATACTCTGTTGGCCAGAAGACTCATCAACGGAGAAAACTGTAGATTCATTATTCACCATAATAATCTTGACCTTACGTTCACTCCCATCACGAAGTAATATAAGATCTCTTTGGCCATAAGTCCATAAAGGGCAACATGACAAAAGTATCAATAACAATACCCATTTATCTTTTACCATATTTCTTTTTAGTTCCATTTGCGTAGAATATTTCGATAATATCTTTGACAGGAATACTTATATTTCCTTCTATTTCTTCCTGCTTAATTAAAATCGTAGTTTTTCTAGTGTTGACAATCTTGCACATAATATAGCTGCCGTCTTTCATCTCCACCTTATCTAATTTGGCTTCTTCCTTCTGTTCAACCTGTTTTGGTTGTGGCTCGTTCTTTTGTGGAATATTCAATACCAATCCAGGAAAGACCACCTCGGCACTCTCATTTATTTTTTTAATGTCATCTACCGTAACATTATAAAGAGAAGCTATATCAGCAAGGGTTTCACCTTGTTTAACTGTATGCACTTTCTGACCAAATGCAACGATACAGAGTAATAAAAACGATATTGTAACAAAGACTCTTCTGATCATAACTGTATTATTAAGTAATTTGAAATACTCCAGAATGCGGTAGGATCAAGTATATTTAATACTGATTGATTCTTTGCTGTCTTAGTGATTCTATATGAAGAAGCAGGCATTTGTGTCAGAACCTTAGGATTGCCGGAATTCAAGGGTATTTCCTTAAAATACCTAATGTCAACACGCATAAATTGACCTTGCTGAATAGCATTGGGATTAACCTTTTTCTTTTTCAAAAAACCTCCAGATATGATTCCTAAATCAGAAAGGCTTTTCTTAGTTCCTATCTTGACATATCCCTCGTTAATCATTTCTGTTTGAGTATTCAATGCTTTAACTTGCGTTTCTACTCTTTGTGATAACTGGGCATTATCTTCCGTCAGAGTTGTGATCTGTTTTTGTAGCTTTGAGATATTCACGTTCTTATTCTCAAGCTCTGAACGGAGTCTGTTGATTAGGGAGTTCTTCTCGTCAAGTTGCTGGTTTAAATACGTTACAAGATGAGACAATTTACTCAGGTTTTCCCCTCTTGCTCTTAAAGAGTCTGCCAATTGTGTGATGCGTTGCTTTTGGCGATTGAGGGTTTCCTCAAACATATCAAGATTCTTCTTCAACTGGTCTTTATCGACAATAGTACCTTCACGACCTTTATTTGTATAAAACAGCAAGTTTTCTTGTTTTGCAATACTGTCTAATCCATCAGCTAATAAGGACACATATGATGTCATATCATTAATATCCTTGTCCTTACGGTTATTTTCCTTTTGAAGGGAATCTATTCGTTCTTCCAACTGAGAGTAGCCTTGCTTGTTACCATTACAAGCTACGAATAACAAAGTAGTAAATATGAAGAGTTTTTTTACCATTGCTTTAGGTGTTCTCTTTTTTATGAGCCTCTTCGCACCACAGATTAGGCAAAGTTATTAATTGCTTTAGGTTTCTCTTAGTATACAAAAAAGGCGTAGGTGCTGTTCTCTGCCCATCCTGGACTCGTAGGCTCTCGCATTGCCTTCATCACACAGGATAGACAACGCAGTTAGCCCACGCCAGTACGTATATACTCATAAAAGGGTATAAGTCGTACCACGTAGACGTTCCGTTGTCATCTGTCTGCTGTGATGATAGGAATTTGCGAGATTCACGAGTCACAACGACAGACGTTCGAAAACGTCTTTTTCATACACAAGACCGCCCGCCGCCCATTGCTGGACTAACTGAGCGATGTTGCAAAGATAAAGAATTTTTGTGGAGAAAACAAAAAATAATGACTAAAAAAATGTGAATTATCTAACATTTGTTGTTTTACATACCAATAATTTCCCTTTTCGCACGCGCGCGTACATTAATATAAGATAAAAAGGCGTATTTATATCAGCCATTCTGCTTTGATAATAGTAAATCCCCATCAGAAATGAATCTGGTGGGGATTTCCTTAGATTACAGTCCCATACAGGACGTGGTGCCAAGAGCAGTCAGTACCGCTGAGATAATCGATGCGAGGATCTGCAGCGTCCACTTAAGCGTTTCCTTCTTCGTCATAAGCTACCTCCTTTCCGATTAGCTACCAGTGTCGAAACCACCGCCGTTGTCTTGCCTGATGCCCTCAGGCGGAGAGAGTACGCATGGTTCATGAACGTGTTCTATACAGTACATAGCAATACTCGAGAACGACCGTCTGCTGAGCAACAGCCGTGAGAGATACATACTCAGCTTCGTCAGGAATCAAAACACGCTGTTGGAAGAACTCGACAATGTCATGCAGGCCCAGAGTACATGGAGCAGGTGTTCAAACAGGAAGGATTGTCGTATAAGACGGCATCGGAGCGCAAGAGGTACATTAATCAGAATCTTATGACCAAAAGCGACAGTGTAAGAAGGCTGGCGGACCAGCGCATCGCATACTTAAACTGGGAGGAATCCATGATAAATGGGGATGAAATCCATAACACCACCTCAGACATCCCCGAGTCGGCATTCGGATGCTTCAAAACGAGAATGTCCCCTAACAAGAACAACGGATACACACCGCTTGTGCTATTGATTCCGCTGGCACTCAAAGTCAGTACAATCGATGATTGCAGAGACTTTTATATCAGGAATCTTCTCGACAAGACTACCATTGCCGACATCAAGAAATGGAGAGATGACAACCTACTACACAACCCCTCCATAATGAGTGAACGTGGTTAAAAAATGTAGAATAAAATAAGTATGCTAACTTAACAGCCTAGGACTGTCCCGATTGCTCCCACGCTTTTTAAAAGTGGATTTACATATCTAATTCCGGGAAACCGTCTTTCCCAAATCTCCATTTTGCAAAATCAGGACCTAATATTCTTGCATTACTATTAAGTTGATCTAGGAATTCTTTGCTTTGCATTTCGACACCGGTCATTTCTTTGCATTGTAAGCTTGAATAAATTCTCTTAACCCCAACCCCACTTTCACATGCAATATTGAGAAAATAAGTTTTTACTACTTTGTCTGTATTAACTACTTCTTCGCAAATGCCATAATATACTTTTCCATAGTTTACACAATTTGCAATACTATCTGGATAATTAACACAAATACCAGAACGTGAATCATTACCTTTAATATCCCCGAAATTTACACAATTGTATATTTTTAATCCTGCATTTCGTCTGCCAAAACTGACAATCCCTCCCAAATACCAAGCATGCTTACTTTCATCTAATATGTGTCCGACAAGTCCATAATTTGCACAATTCTTTATTGTTGTTTTATTTGCACGTCCTGCAATTCCTGCTAAAGTTCCTCCTCCAGAAATAATACCATAATTCATACATCTATCTACGACACATGGACTTTCTTCATTATCCCCCAAAATGCCCCCAGCATGATCATCTGCCTGAATGCAGGTGTAGTTTTTGCAATTTGTTATAACAGGGTTACTTGTGAATGTTATCACACTACCAGCAATACCTCCGATATTATAATGACCTCTAAGATAAGAGTCTTTTATCGTAAGATTTTTAACTTCGCCAGACAAGAAACCAAACAGTCCTAAATTATTTTGTTCTTCTTGATTTATATATATTCCTGAGATACAATGTCCATTACCATCAAATATACCACAAAATGAGCATTTGGACTCGCATCCAATTGGAGTCCACTCTTCAAATTCGTCTTTGATAATAGGCTTCCCGTCAAAATCCAAAACATTAGTGTTTAATATAATGTCATTTGTCAATTTAAAGCATTTACCTTGATATGTATTACCCTCATTAACATCTTTTGCTAATTTTCGCAACTCTGGAGTTCCGCTTATAATATATGGATTATTTTGCGTGCCATCTCCACTAAAAAAAGTCGCTATACCACTACTTGAGGTTCCATTATTCCCCTCATTCCCTCCGCCAGAATTATTATTATCATCATTCCCTCCGCCAGAATTATTATTTTCCTCATTTCCTCCGCCAGAATTATCGTTATGAGTTATGGGAGCTTTTTCTGACCCTTCCGTTCCACCACCAGAGCAGTTACTAAACAAAAAACTAAATGCAGACAAAAATATAATACCGATACATTTTTTAATTCTTTTCATAGATACTTTCCATTTATATAGTTCAACATTCTACTGAATTCATTAGATCATAATCATCTTCAGTTAATCTGTCACCTCTCTCTTGCTTTTTCTTGACCGTACGATATTGAAAACTATAGAAATTCAAAAGCGTGGTCGCTTTCATCTTGACCTTATCCAATTGGAAGGCTTCTTTTTGATCTTTATGTTTTGGCTGAGACACTTTCCTGTTTTGTGGAATGGTCAGCAATAGACCAGGAGAAAATATTTCTGTATTTTCATTTATTCCTTTGAGGCATTCAATCGAAGCATGATAAAGAGACGCTATGCTTCCAAGGGCTTCACCTCGTTTTACTGTATGAACTATCTGGCCATTAACAGCAAAACAGGATAATAACAATAATATAGTAACTAAGACTCTTCTCATTACAATTGTATAATTAAAAAGTTTGAGATACTCCAAAATGAAGTTGGGTCTGTCATCTGTCTGCTGTGATGATAGGAATTTGCGAGATTCACGAGTCACAACGACAGACGTCCGAAAACGTCTTTTCCATACACAAGACCGCCCGCCGCCCATTACTGGACTAACTGAGCGATGTTGCAAAGATAAAGAAATTTTGTGGAGAAAACAAAAAATAATGACTAAAAAAATGTGAATTATCTAACATTTGTTGTTTTACATACCAATAATTTCCCTTTTCGCACGCGCGCGTACATTATATATTAGATAAAAAGCGTATTTATATCAGCCATTCTGCTTTGATAATAGTAAATCCCCATCAGAATTAATCTGGTGGGGATTTCGTTTAGATTACACGCCCATGCACGACGTGGTGCCAAGGGCAGTCAGTACCGCTGAGATGATCGATGCGAGGATCTGCAGCGTCCACTTCTGAATGTGATCATCTTGTCAGTCCTTCCTTTTTTTCTTTCCATGTAGTCCACAATGCAAAGACAATTAGGAAGACTGTCGTTACTATGATAAATGCTGCTGTACCCATAATGCTATTTCTTTAATGCTTGTTTCAAAAAATAATAACCCATAATCAATAAGATTATCAATGCAGAGGTCCCCGCTCCATACAGAAGCATCGGGTTTTCGACTTTTTCAAAGACGCCACCCAAAATGACGCCTGCAAATATCAGTTTTGCCATATCTGTGAACAACTCACTTCTCCAAAGACCAAGAGATCTTTCAACCTGTCTCTTTTTATCGGCTGCACAGGTGGCTTCTTCTGCTGCAACTAACTGTTTATTCAGCTTTGTTGCAGGGGCCTTTGCCCGTTCACGTCGCGTACTCATCGGCAAAAGTAGTTAAAAGATTCGACACTACCAAGCATTTTGCCTGATTTTACACAATTTTCTGTTTTTTTCTTTTTCATACGTATTCTATTTAAGTTAAAAATACCGTTAACGCTGCAAAGTTAGTGACTTTTCTTGATTCTGCCAAATTATTTAGAGCCTTTTTTATCACAAATGAAAAATCCCCGTCATGAAGACCCTTCTGTACCATAAAAGCTCCGATAGACTTAACTACCGGGGACTACCTTTCACTTTTCACCTTTCACTTCTAACAGAGCCCCATACAACTCGTTGCTCCAAGAGCAGTCAGTACTTTTCCATTCTGATACAGATACACATGTTACACTTCTCTTCTAATCCTGATTGCCCAATTCTTCTTAATTCTTTTATATCCTTGATTTTTCTACTTTTAAGTGTAACAATGTCACAGAAGTCTGAATAGAGTATATAACTCTATGAAAATCAGCTTTATAGAATCATCTGTCGTCTGATACACATCCTGTTACACATCTGTTACAGATTGTTTTCTCGCCTCAATGTGTAACAAAAATCATGCCGATAGAATTATTGCTACGAAGCCACGTAACACTTTTTGGAAAGCCAACAAAAAAGTGTTGGAAGGCTTCGTAAATTACGACGAGTTCCTGAAGGTCTGAAAAACGACACAAGGGGGTCAGCCCCCTTTGTGTCAGTGTCGAAGCCACTGTCGTTGCCACTACCGAGACGCCGCACACATGAAAAAGTGCAGTACTGTATCACTGCCATTGAGAGCATATAAAACAGAAAAGGCACCCTGACGGATGCCTCTCTCTCTTTGTTAGTGTAGCTAGCGTTTCTTGCTCTTGACGACCTTGGGCTGGGTCTTCTCGACGTAGGGCTCTTGTGACCTCAGGACCCAGGCGGCGGCGAGTATCTTGTTCTTCAGGTTGTCGGGGAAGTTGGGGTTAGCCTGGAGGAACTTCTCGACTTCCTGCTTGGCGTCGGCACTCTTGTGATGGGCGAGCACGGCCTTTACCCACTTCTCGGGGAAGAAGATGTCGCTGGTCTCCTGGATGTACTCCAAAGACTTGAAGCTGGGTGCGATGAGATTGCAGTTCTGCGGCTCGTAGATGTCGGCACTCAGCAGGTCGAGGGCGCGGATGGCCCATGGCTCGTGCTGGCGGTTCTCGGGCTTCAGCAGCTCGTTGAACAGGCGGGTACGTCCCTCGGCTGTGGGTTCGCAGGCGCGGCTGATGAAGTCGAACTCTGCACGGAGCTCGTCGTTCGTGAGTCGTCCACGCTGGGTGGCGAAGATGTCCTGACGCTGGTCGGGACGGGTCATAGCGAGGCGATAGGCCATGTCCATATAGTCGTGCTCATTGAAGGCGGGGTCGTTGTGGAGCTTCCAGATGGTGTAGATCCTGTCGAGGACCTCGGGCGAAACGGCGTTGTTGGCCAGTTTGCGGATGATGTACTGGGTGCACTCCTTCGATCGGTTCTCGCCGAGGAGGTCGAGCATACAGAGCTCGAGGGTCTTGCGCTGTGCGAGGGTCATGTCGAAGGCAATCTTGTGCATGTGGTCTACGGCAGTCGACATGATCAGTGGGTTCTTCTCGCGCATCATCATGCGGTAGAGTTCGCCGAAGTGCGAGGGCGCGATCTTGCCCATGAGGTAGTTGTCGTGGACGGTGAGCAGCAGGGCGTAGCGTGCCAGGTCGTCGCGGGTGGTGAGCAGTCGCATGGGCAGCTTCTTGGCGAACTCCTCGTCGAGCGAGAAGCGGCCGTAGCCCTGTCCGTCGTAGTTGGGCAGGATATAGTCGGGCTTGAAGGCGACGGAGAAGGTCTTCTGGGGCTGGTCCATCTCGACGTCGAGCACGCGGCTGCGGCCCAGTTCGTAGATGAGCTGTACCTTGAACTTCTGGCGCCATACGAGTCCGCGTCCGAAGGGATCGGTCTGGGTGATGGTCACCTTGCCGTCGCGATAGGCCACGTGGATATGTGGCATACCCTTCTGCTTAACCCATACGTCGCTGAACTGACGGATACCGAGGCCGGGAGCCTCCTTGTCGAGGGTGGTGATCAGGTCGTCCCAGGAGGCATTGCTGTAGGCGTAATCTGCGAGGTACTTCTGCAGGCCGCGCTGCATGACGTGGGGCTCCATCATCTTCTCGAGCATGCGCATCATGACGGGGGCCTTGTCGTAGACGATGTCGTCGTAGAGCAGGCTGGCGTGGTTGAGGTTGTCGAGCTGCTGTGCGATGGGGTGGGTTCCCTCTGTACGGTCGATGGCGATGGCCTTGGCCTGATAGGTCTTGATGAAGTTGAGGGCGTGGTCCACCTTATTATATTGGCGACGGGTAATCTTGGCTGCCATGAAGTTGGCGAACACCTCCTTGGCCCATACATCCTCGAACCACTTGGGTGCTACGAGGTCGCCGAACCAGAGGTGAGCCGTCTCGTGTGCGATGAGCTCGGTGCGTGCCAGGAGCTCCTCCTGGGTGGCATTCTTCTCGAGGAAGATCCTGCGTGCGTCGAGCTGGATGGCTCCCGGGTGCTCCATGCCACCGAACTGATAGCCGGGGATGAGTACGATGCCATACTTGTCGGCGAAGGGGTTGGCAATGCCTGTATAGCCTTCGAGCCACTTCAGGGCTGCGGCAGCCTCGTCGAACACCTTGTCGAGCTGTGCCACCTTCTCAGGGTCGGTCTCGCGATAGAGGGCGCGCATCTCGCGGCCGTCGCGCGTGGCGGTCTTCTCGTAGAAGTTACCTGCCACGAAGGAGTAGAGGTAGGTGGGCAGTGGGCAGCAGCCGTCGCTGGTCATGGTCTTCCAGCCGTTGGGCACGTTGAGCTTCGTCAGGTAGCGGGCCCTGAGGTCGGGCTGGTCGAAGCATGGGAAGACTGAGCGTGCGTGATCGGGCACGAAGAGGGTGTACATAAAGTCCTTCTGTCGGTTGAGCGCCTTGTCGAGACAGGTGAAGCTGAGCTCAATCTTGTTCTTTCCCGGCTCGAGGTATTTCTGCGGGATGATGATGTGCTCGTCCCTGTAGGTGGCGAGTGCCTGGCGACGCTTGCCCTTCTTACCGGTATAGTAGTAGAAGGTGCCGTCGAATCCTCCCTGGAAGTCGAGCACCACGTCGGCTTTCTCATTCATCTCGAAGGTGATGATGTTCTTGCCCGTCACCTTCTGGTTGATGTCGGCAGGAATGTTGAAACTGAGGTCGTAGAGCACGTTGCTGATGTTGGCATTCCGATTCTCTGCAAGCACTTTGGTAACCCCTTTAGATAACATCTGGGCATTGACGCCAAACGTCATGATACTCAGAAGAAACATGAGTAATAATTTGATATTTTTCATCCTTATTTTGGTTTTTGTCTGCAAATTTAATTAAAATAAATCTAATAACCGCCATTTTTTCTTGGTTTTTTCAGTTAGTTGCGTAAATTTGCATCGTAAAAGTCTTTTTAGAACAAAAATGAGTATGAAAAAGAATGTTTTTTTGATGGCACTCGCCGTAGGTCTGATGATGACCAGTTGTGCCAGTAAGAAGGATCTGGTGAACTGCCAGACAGAGAATAAGTCGCTAACGGAGAAGCTGCAGGATGCCCGCGAGGATCTGGCTGCCAAGAATGCCCGCATCACCAGTCTCGAGGAGCAGCAGCGCGGCATGCAGCAGGCACTCGCAGCTGCCGAGGCCAAGTATGCCAAGCTCCAGGAGTCGCTCGACAAGAGTCTGACGAATGCCTCGCAGAATAATATCTCGATCGAGAAGCTCGTGGATCAGATCAACGAGTCGAACCAGTACATCCGTCACCTGGTAGAGGTGAAGTCGAAGAGCGACTCGCTGAACATGGTGCTGACGAACAACCTGACCCGCTCGCTGTCGCAGGACGAGCTGAAGGAGGTCGACGTACAGGTGCTGAAGGGCGTGGTCTACATCTCGCTGGCCGACAATATGCTCTATAAGAGCGGTTCGTACGAGATCAACAGCCGTGCAGCCCAGACGCTGTCGAAGATTGCCAAGATCATCAAGGACTACAAGGATTACGACGTGCTGATTGAGGGTAACACCGATAATGTGCCCATCAAGAAGACCAATATCCGTAACAACTGGGACCTCTCGACCCTGCGTGCCTCGTCGGTGGTTCAGGCTCTGCAGAACGACTACGGCGTAGACCCCAAGCGTCTGACAGCCGGTGGCCGTGGCGAGTATAACCCTATAGCCAGCAACGACACGGAGGTGGGCAAGCAGCGCAACCGCCGTACACAGATCATCATCACGCCTAAGCTCGATGAGTTCATGGATCTGATCGGGCAGGCTCCCGACAGTGAGAAGTAAGTTGGTTGTGGCAGCGATGGCATGGTCCGTTGCTGCCACAGCTGCCTCTGGCGACAGCGTCAGGGTACATCGCCTCGAAGCAGAGGTCGTGCCGGGCATCATCCTTCATACGAACGAATTCCTGCAAGGAAACAATACGGAGGTTCGTATGATGAATCGCTCGTTTGTGGCACACCTCAAATACGCTTTCCTGCCTCCCGAGGGTTCTCAGGAGGCTATTATATATAAAGGTGTGTATCAAGGCGCCGGACTGTCGTATCACCATTTCAATCCGCAACTGGGTAACCCCGT
>JAEEGL015510180.1_pt1 | contig 18243 bp, 11 predicted proteins | sample 9134231 | NCBI WGS metagenome assembly JAEEGL01 (sample SAMN16246548, study PRJNA631951) | gut metagenome | biome: gut microbiome; feature: rumen; material: fiber-attached | host: Bos | place: Iran: Karaj | collected 2018-10 | reverse complement strand
TCCCACAGATACCATTTGCCGTCTTTGGCCTGCCTGAGCATTATCTTTCTGGGATTGTCGGCGCCGCCGGACCTTAGAACCAGATATGCATACCCCTCGTTGTCGTAGGAATAGGGGTCTTCGCTGACGCTTATGGTGAACGGCTCGCTGGGAACGTAGTCGTTCCCGGGGACTGCCCCTTTGAAATAGGACCTCGGCACGTAATCCTGATCCATGAAGCGGTCCCTGATGAACTGCTTCTCGGTGGGGGTCACTTCGCGCGGCCCTCTCAGATACTGGATCATGGACAGGCACAGATCTTTGTCCTGAGGGTAGAAGCAGAATGCGAGCACGGTCATCGCCGCGGCGTCGAAAGGATTGGACAGGGAAGCCTGCGGGAGGGCCTTGAACTCCTCCAGAGTGTCGGGCAGCCTGTCGAAAACGATGTCCACGGTTCTGTTCGAGCTTTTCTGAGGCTGCTTCAGGCTCTCAGCGCTTTTTTTGATGTTGTCGAATAAACCCATCGGATTACCGCTGAAGATATCCAGATTTCTGCTTAAATATATTCGTGAAGTATCCCGCATACCAGGCTGATTATTCCGCTTGCGCGTTTGGGCAGGATATCCTAGCAGTCAATGCCGCGGATTTCGTCCCCGATGAAGAAGCTTACGCCTTCCGTGGGGGCGTCGAGAGCGATGACGTCCGTGCGTCTCAGCTTCCCCAGACCGGCGATCCCGCAACGCTGGTAAGCTTCGAGCACCCGTCTGACGGCTTCTTCCGGGACTTCTTTCTTCCCCTCTATGGGCTCTTCGTTCCAGCCGCGGCTGATGCAGTACTCCAGCATGGGGACGCCGCCTTTCTCTCTGGAAAGGGAGACCCAATCCCTCCCGCCGTCCATGCCTCCGCCGCAATGGTAATCGCAGAGGAAATCCGCGTTCTCTATGTCGATAGCCTTCTTTTTCCTGCCGAATAGGAATCCCATGGTGCACCGCCCCGCAGCGGAAGGGAATCGCGCCTGCCGTTTATAACCCTGGCATGCCCCGGGCTTCATTCATCCCCGGAGTCTTCCTTCGCGTACTCCCTCTCCAGCTTCCGGATGTACCTCTTCTCGAACCAGGAGGAGATCCCGCTGAGGAACCCGTGCCTCAGTAGAGCCCTCTCGACAACGAACCACACCACCAGCAGAACCCCGAGCCAGGCATAGACCTTGGGCTCGAATATGACGAGGTTCACTATGCGGATCATCACCCACGGGAAGAAAGCGTATGCGACAGCGAGCATCAGGGCGATGAGCCCCAGTATGACCCAGGGGACCAGGCTTCTGTTGGTCTTGCCGTCTATGGACATGAACCTGAAATAGGGTGTGATCATCATGATCTGTCCCAGGCCGGCCAGCGTGACGAACAGCACCAGATTTGACCTGGCGCATATCTCTTCGATGCCGGATCCGGACCAGGAGAGATATTCGATCGCTTCCTCGGCCGAGCCGAACCCTCCTGCGGACGCCATCCACCCGAAGTCCGGGACCACATGGCCGTTCCCGACCTCCGTCCAGGTGACCGCATATGCTAGCAGGCCGAAGGCCACGATTATGATGGACGAGGGCAGAGCGAATTTCAGCACGTCCGGCAGTATCAGATTCTTGTTCACGTCGGGTCTGGAGAAGAGGATCATGAAGAACGCCAGGATCGACACCGAAATGAAAGCGTAGAACGTGTTCTGGATGGGTTTCATCGGTATCGTCCCGAGTGCCATATAGATTATGAAGAACATCAGGGCCAGAGCGAAATTCCTCGTGAGATAGAGCCTCAGTATGTCCCTCATGCTGGATACCGTCTTGCGGCCTTCCACCAGCGCTTTGGGCAGCGAGGAGAAATCGTCGCCTACCAGGATCATATCCGAGACGCCTTTCGCGGCGTTGGACCCGCTTTCCAGCGAAACGCCGACCTGGGCCGCCTTGATCGACCTCACATCGTTGACCCCGTCCCCGATCATGGCCACGTAGCGCCCGTTCCGTTTCAGGGAGCTTATGACATATTCCTTGTCGTCGGGCTTCATCCTGCCGAAGATGTTGGACTCCAGGATGGCTCTGTCCCTCTCCGGTCCGGGCATGGCGTCCAGCTCCGCGCCGGTGATCAGCTTCCTCTCCCCCGGGATGCCTGCGAGCGAGAACATCGCGTCCACCGTGGCAGGATCGTCCCCGGATATGACCTTGAGATCCATCCCGTTGTCCAGGAACACCTGGATGGTCTCCCTGCAGTTCGCCCGGATCTCGTCCCTCATGGAGACCATCATGACCGGGGTCAGATCGGGTATGCGGGGCTCTCCGCCTTCGGAAAGAGGCCCATGGCCCTCGCAGATCACGACTGTGCGGAGTCCTTTCCCGGATTCCTCCCTGATCATGGCCGAAATCCCTTCGGAACCGGCGCAATGCGGGCCTATGACGTTCCAGGCCCCCATATAAAGCGATGTCTCTCTGCCTCCGTCAGATACCCTCACCGCGCTGTATTTCCTTTTAGAAGTGAACTGGACCTCTTCCAGGAGCTCGCACGGGGTCTCCCCGAACTTCTCGGACAGCACCCCCACGGTCTTGTTCTTGCTTCCTGTGGAGGCGGCGAAGATCGATGCCAGACGGTCGGCCTTGTCCTTATCCATGAAATAATGCGCCGATTCGAACCTAAGCCTGTTGGTGGTTATCGTCCCGGTCTTGTCCATGCAGACGGTGTCCACATGGCTCAGCGATTCGACGGAATTCGCTCTCTGAAGAAGGGCCCCGGAATTCGCCATCCTGACGGCGGATACCATATAGGTCAGGGTGATGAGCAGGAAAAGCGCGATAGGAACAACATCGAGGCAGATGACGAAGATCTCGAGGGTATGCTCCCAGGAATTGTCCCTGATCAGGATCTCGCATACAACAGATATGAGCATCAGAATGACGGCTATCCCCATGAGGATGCTGGTGATCGATGAGGTCTCCATCTGGAGCGGCGTCCTCTTGGAGGTCATCTTCTTGGCGCTGCGCAGGATCTTGGAAGCGTAGGAATCCTCGCCGAACGCGGTGACTCTGTAGTACCCTTCGCCGGCGATGCAGACCGAGCCGGAGAATATCCTGTCCCCGGTCTCTTTCCTGACGCTGCTGGATTCGCCGGTCAGAAGGGACTCGTCGATCTCCAGCGAAGAGCATTCCAGGACCTCCCCGTCCACCAGGGCCTGATCCCCGGCGCGGAGAACGATGACGTCGTTGCGAACTATCTCCGTGGGCTGGATCTCCTTCTCCCCGCCGTCGCGCAGGACCGTGGCCTTCGGGCGCGTCAGAAGGGCTATCTTATCCAGCCTGCGCTTGGCGCGCATCTCCTGGAAGGTGGAAATGAGGATGTTGATGGCTATGATCCCGGTGGCGGAGATGGCGCTCAGTATGTTCCCGAACAGGAGCAGCATAGCCCCCAGGGCGAAAAGAATAATGTTGTACGGCGTGAACGTGTTCTTCGCGAATATGTCCGCATAGGTTCTGCCGGTCTTCTCCTCCACGTTGTTCACGTGGCCGTCTCTCATTTCCTGACGGACCTCTTCCGATGTGAGGCCTTCCATGAGCCGCCCATCCATTCCATACGATATAATGATGATTGATTGCCCCTCGGAAACGCGGATCCGGCGCGGTCACAGCTCCTCGGCGCCGGAGGATATCGATGCCCTCTGCCTGACCCTTTCCTCTATCTCCTCCAGAGGCAGCGGATCGAACCTGACGCTGCTGCCCCGGGACACATAATCTATCTGGCAGACCGCCTTTTTGCCGTAGAATCCGGATGCGGCATGGGCGTAGACCGAAAGCTGGATCATGTATTCGCTCTCGAAGCGGTCGCCCTCGTCGGTTTTGTAGTCGTGGATCTCGATCCTGTCCGGGAAGACCGCGATCAGGTCGATGATCCCCCTGACTGTGACGCCTATTCCGTTGAACGGCAGCCCGCACTCCATCTCCGCATAGCTGAGATCCGCTCCCTTTATGGAATCCAGGACCTTCCTTATCTCGGCATGCTCCGGAAGCTCGCGGTCCAGAGGGATCCCCCTGAATATCCTTTCCGCGTCCTCATGCACGTCCGTACCGTATTGCATGCCTTTGCCGCAGAACTCGTCGCACTCCTCGGAGATCTCCTGGCCCTCGCCCATCCTCAGGTCCATTATGTCGTGCACGCCGAGCCTCCTGCGCCTGGGGCGGTATCCAGAGACCGACGGCCTCTCCGCTTTGGGCTCCTCCAGGGAATGCTCGGGAGCCTCGGCGTCGCAAGCGGAGACGTATCTGTCCCCGGACAGGTCCTTCATGAACTGCGAAGGCTTGCCGGCTATGTAGCTGACATACTGCTTTGCCCTGGACACCGCGACGAACATTATACGCCTCTCCTCGCTGAAATCCTTGTCCAGCGACGAAACGGCCAGGGCGGCCCTCCACGACCTGCAGATCTTCGTGTAGCCGCCGAAGCGCCCTATCTCGTCCGTGCATCTTATCCCGGTGAGCTCGTCGTAAAGGATGCGGCTCCTGGAGCGCACTATCGGCGGCGTTATGCCGGAATCCATGAACGGTATTATGACCGCCGGGAACTCCAGGCCCTTGGACTTGTGCATGGTCATTATCGTCACGGCGTCGCGGTCTATGGATGCTTCGACCGTATACGCGGTGCGGTTGGCGATGTCGTCCTCTATCAGCATGGCCAGATCCGACAGCGTCATCAGGGAGCCCCTGTGGACCGACGACAGCGTGGTGATTATCGCATGGGTGATGTCGTTGTCCAGCCCGTAGAACGCGTAGAGATGGGTGAGAAGGTCGGTTATCCTGCGCCTCTTCCTGTACAGCTCCCTGCGCTGTGCGTCTATATTCTGAGGTATGCGTTCCCTGTAGGAGGATTTCACCCTCCTTATCTCCACGAGAGGATAGCCCATGTCGGCCATGATCACCGGGTATCCGGCGTCGTCCAGCTCGTTGTTGACGTAGCGGAGCCAGGCCAGAGCCAGCTTCCCTTCGCGGGTGGACATTATCTCGACGTCCCCCTGCAGGAATGCCGGAATCCCCTCCCTTTCCGCGGCTTCCATGACCGTGCGGCAGGCTCTGGCGGTCCTGCATATGACCGCGATGTCCCTGAATCTCATCGGGCGCCTCTCCCCGCGGTCGCATACCTCGTATTTCCCGGACCACATGTATTCGCGGACGCATCTGACGGTCTCGTCCGCCTCGTCCTCCCTGCTGGTCCTGATGTATCTGACCGAGGTCAGGCTCCCGTCCAGGTCGTCCCTCCCCTGCCTCAGCGGGACCGCATTCTCTCTGAGATATTCCTCGTCGACGCTCCCGTCCTTGTCGGAGCCCTTTATCCTGAGGCAGCGGAACGATTCGTCGATTATCATCTGCGAAGATCTGTAATTGATGTCCAGAGAGATCTTGGCGACCTCCGGGATGCTGAACGCCACCCTTTTAAGGTCGTCGTTCAGGAACCGCCTGAATCTCACCGCTCTGGCCTCGAAATCCGTGATGTTGTCGGTGGAAACATACCTGAAACCGTAGATTCCCTGCTTCCAATCGCCCACCGCGCAGAGATTGGGCTCCGCCAGGACCATCAGTGCGATCATGAGCTGGCTGGCGTTCGTGTCCTGGAACTCGTCTATCATCAGGTATCTCTGCCTGTATTCCTCCCTGACGCTCTTGCTGCTGTACAGCAATATGAACGCGAACATGGCCGTCAGCCCGAAGTTCAGGCGGTTGTCGGCGATGCTCCTCCTGATGTACGCGAAATAGATGTCGTGTATGTATCTCAGAAGCTCGCCGCGGTCCTCGTAAGCGGCCGACTCCAGTATCTCCTCTGACAGCTGGGGCAATCCGTCGTCCGCCGGGAAGTCCGGGCCGAAATCCCCGGGATCCATGCCGTAAAGCTTTTCGGCGGCATCCGATCTGGATGCCCTGCGCCCGCCAGGTTTCGCGGAGTTCTTCGCGCGGAGCAGCTCCAGCAGCTTCCCGGAATCCCCCAGGAGCTCCCTCTCCGGGTCCATGCCGAACCATCCGTTTTTCAGCGGGATTATCCCCTTGGTCATCAGCCTTCTCAGAAGCTTATCCACGTCGTCCGGGCGCTGGGACAGGATCACCGCGGCGTCGCCGTAATCTTCGCCCCGGTCCGCGTTGAACCCGTCGAAAAAGAGCTTGAAGCTTTTCCTGCTGAGGGACTCGTTCTCCTCCATGGATACGGCGCGCGACAGCGTCTCTCTGATCCCGAAGAAATCGCTGACCTCCTCGCCGTATTCGCTGACTATCATCAGGCAGAAGGCGTCGAACGTCATCGCTCTGACGTCTCTGTTGAGATCCGGCCTGCCGATCTCCGTCAGCCTGCGCTTGATGCGCTCCTCCATCTCGGCGGTGGCGGCCCTGGTGAAGGTCATCAGGAGGACGTCGGATGTGCTTACGCCTTCTTTGGTGACGATGTTCACGTACCGCTGGACTATGGTGTGCGTCTTCCCGGTCCCGGGACCGGCATCCACCACGACCATGCCTTCGGTGAGCTCGGCTATCTTTTTCTGGGCGCCGTTAAGCTCGCTCATTCTACCGTCTCCTCCCCTGCATCCGTTCTGTCGGCGGTGCATGCCGGAAAATATCTGCAGTCCTCGCATCTCACCCTCGGCCTGGCAGGATAGCTGCCGCACGCGTATTCCACGGCCTCCCCGTGCATTCTCTCCAGCATGTCCAGGAACTCGTTGCGCGCTTCCAGGGAGATCTCGACCGTCTCCCCGTCGGATACCATCCCCTCGGAGACCGCCTTCGCGATCTTCCTGACGGCCGCGGATGCCTTTTTGATGTTCGTCTCCGTGCTTTTCAGGCCGGCCGCATCCAATACGGCGCCTATGACGGACGGATTGCCGTCCCATTCGCTTGCTGGCAGCCCTCTGGAAGTCTCCGCGACCGCCGCGAGAACCTCTTCCGCGCATTCCCTGAACTCCTTCGCCAGCTTCTCCTCCATCTGCCTCCGGAGAAGGGCGTCGCTCCTGATGATCTCCTCCAGGCTCTCGTCCATGAGGCGGACGGTCCTGACGCTCCTGTTTATGTCGTAGCCGTCCCCCATGGATTCCCAGTCGTTCTCCATGGCGTAGAACATCTCCAGATCCTTTCTCCCGCCGTTCTCCTCCGCCAGGAGGGAATAGATTATCGGCTGGAACTCGGGGTATCTGGACGGGATCTCCGAGCTCATCCCTCTGCGTATGTCGTCCCCCGTCTTGGCCTTCCCGGTCTTGAAATCCATCACCGCGCCGGGAGCGACGGCATCGAATTTGCCGTACATCGGATGGTCCCTGGAAATGGCCCCGACCTCGCTCGCGCTGCTCCATCTGTCCAGGCCGTAGCGCTCGAAGAACCTGTTGACATGCTTCTCGTCGGCTGGCCTGTCCAGCGGAACCGGGCCGATGTGCCTGCTGTCTATGTATCTCGCCACGTTGCGCATGGCGCAGTATATCCTGTCGCGGTCGATCTTCTCCATCAGAGGGGTCGAAAGGCCGGAATAGCGGTCGGAAGCTATGTCCACCAGCCTGTCGAAGCCCTCCTGCCTCACGATCTCCGGATAGCAGATGTACAGCTGGGCGAAATCATGCACCAGATTGCCGAAATCTGCCACATCCGTCTCCGGTGATGATATTATTCTGCTGAAGAAATACATCCTCGGGCAGGAGAAATAGCAGTTGAACGCGGATTTCGAGAATGCGCCGATGATTGTCTCGGCATCCTCCAGGCGCTCTTCGCCCAGATCCTGCCGTATCTCCTCCCGGTCGGCGTGCCATCTGCCTTTGACGATGCACCCGGATATGTCCGCGAATGATTCGGCTGGCTTTCCGCACAACACGTCGAAAGTCAGCGCGGGACGGGCCGGCCTGCCGTATTTCGTGGCGTTCACCATATAGATGCGCCTCTCCCCCTGCTGAAGGAGCGCGGCCATGCGCATGGCGTTCTTCTCCGCTTCCGCCTCCGAATCGGCGTATCTCATCCCGGCAACAGAGATGTCCCAGCTGGCGTCCATGTCCAGGAAGAATATCAGAGACCTGTCCACGAACACCGAATTCTTGCAGTCGGCGATCAGGACGCCGGATTTCTCTTCGATCGGGACCTCTTCGTTGTGCCTGAGGTCCGGGAAGTTGTCGACGGCGTATCTCAGCTCGCCCACGAGCTCGCCGGTGATCCTCCTGTCCGACAGCCCCAGATCCTCCAGGACTATCCCGACCTGGATTTTGGCGCGCCTGTCGCACAGCTTCTCCCTCATCTCCCCGAACGTCATGGAGCGCGCATCCCTCATCAGAGCGATGAGCTCCGTTCCCCTTTCCCTGGCGTCTGCCGCGTCCAGCTTAGAAAGAAGGTACATATCCAGCCCGGGAAGGAAGAACCCGTTGTAATTGGAGTACAGCTCTCTGACGTCCCTCACATGGAGGATATCGAAGCTCAGCGACAGGGTCACGAACTGGAGGTAGTCGCGAATCTGGGCCAGATCCCTGACGCCCAGCTTGTTGTAGAAAGGTATCCCCCTTGAATACAGCGCGGATCTGACCGAGTCTGCGATCGGAGAGGAGGCGTCCAGAACCACTGCGCAGTCGTCGGCGTTGTCCGCGCCGATGAGATCGGCCATGTTGACCGCGATCTCCCTGTCGTTGCCCACCTCGCGGATCTCCTCTATCCCGAAATCCCCGTCCGCGAATATGTCGACGAATCTGCAGTCGTACGGTATGAAATGTTTGTCCAGATCGTCGAAGAATTCGGCTCCGACCACCGCTATCTCGCCTTTCTGCTCGGTGAAGAACGGGCTTCTCTCGGGATCGAATGAAGACATCGCCATCTCAATGGTGGGAAGGCTCTCGAAGGAATCCAGTACCTTTCTGGAGACTTTGGTGGCCATGTATTTTCTTACGTCGGCGGTGTATCTCCTGATCTGGCGTATGTTCTGGACCTCCCCGTGGACGGTGCGGAAATCGTAGCCGGTATCGTCGCAGATGGCTCTCACCAAAGCCATGTCGCTCTTCATGGGCTCCCCTAGGATCTCCATGGCGCAGAGGCTGGCGATGCCGCGCGGAGTGGCGGCGAAAGTCCCGATCATCGGCCTGTCGACCCTTGCGTTCAGCGCGGTCATGAGAGCGACATCGTTTGTGATGACCAGGGAGCAGTCCGATACCTCGGAATAGATCTCGTCTATCGTCTTCACGCGGTCCATGCCGGACGTAATCCCCTGCGGATATAGGAAACTGACCATAATACGGGACGTGCCCGCACGGCATCAAATGGATATCCGAGGACGCCATAGCCGGACGCATGGACGGGATTTACGTCGTGGAGACGGCTGCCAGCGACCCCAGAGGCCTTCCTTGGGGGAAAGTACTCCAGATTTCGGTCTGCAGGGTGGACGGCGACGGAGGCTTCTATGAGACGGCATATTCCGGATCCATACAGGCCGATCCCCTCGATCTCGGGAAGGAATCCCTTGATTACATATCGGACCGCTATGGGATAAGCGCCGAATCGCTCTACTTGGGGGTGCCCGAGGAAGAGGCCGCCTCGAGGGCGAGGGAGATCCTTGTCGGAAAGGAATGCGTCTCCTTCGACGTCGGGGAAGTCTTCGGCCGCTACCTCAGCTACGAGCCCTGGGATCTTGCCAGGGAAGTCACGCTTCTGCCGTCGGTGTCGAGGTTCCTCCCGGCCCAGGCGATGATGCTGCCGAGCGAGGAGGCGGATCCTCTTGCGAAAGCGTATGAAGCCATATGCCCGGGGGATCCTGCCGGCGTTGGGAATGGAAAAGGGGCGGCGGAAAGGACACAGATGACCGCGTCTGTTCTTTCCGCTCTCATAAGCGCGGGGCTGTTCCGATCGGAATCTCCTGACCAGAGCGCCGGACATGATGGTTGCCAGTAGATTCACGATATACATCAGCCCATACAATATGGCGAACGGAATCGCCAGGAGGATATTGACCACCGGTATCTTCGACGAGATGATGAGGACCATCAGCGCGAAGATCAGCAGCCCGACGATCAGAAAAATGAATCCTCCGCGGGACGAGTGATCTTTGTATATGAGCCCGAGGCCGAGCAGTCCGAACAGTCCCGGTATCACCGCGAGCAGGGCCGCTATGGTGCCGTCGGAATTCTTTTTTCCTGCGCTTCCGCCGGCCCCGTTACCGGAGCTTCCGCCTTTCTTCCCTGAGACTTCCGGCTCGGCCGGTATCTTCTTGTAACATTTCGGGCAGGTCAGCGAGTTGGAGGGGACCAACTCCCCGCAGTGAGGGCAATACCTGTCAACCATGCTGTCACATCCGGTTTCCCGCATGCTGGATGCGGGCGCGATTGGTATATGGAATACGACTTAAAAATATCTGAACTACGCTCAGAATGGCTCGGCGCCCAGAATCCGGATCAGGGGCGGTAATCTCCGTCCGCGAACATCTTCACCATCAGCCACGATGCGGCGCGGGCATCGGAAAGCGCTCTATGGTCCTGCTTCCCGCCGATGCCGGCCGGATCTCCCTCGGTTATCTTTTCGTAGGCATAATCCAGCTTGGGGTATTGGTACTCGCCGGCCCTGTATTTGCTGGGGATTTTGCAAACGTCCGTGGCGGCTTTCATTATATCGGCGCACTCGTTGAACCAGCCCCTCATGTCCCACGGCTCCTGGTAGAGAAACTTCCCCAGATCATACTGCTTGTTGTAAGTCGTGACATCCTTGCCTTTGAGGATGCGCCTGACCTCGTCGATGACCTGCATCGCCGGCTTCTTCGCGAAGGCTATGTCCTCTATGGTCAGATCCGAATTGCTGAAGATCCAGGCTCCAGTGAGATAATCGTCCCATTCGCCGACATCATATCCTAGGACCGAGGAATAGCAGTCCTCCACCGTCCCCCTCCTCAGACTGACTTTGCAGATGCCCACGTCGAGGACCAGGTCCTTCGGGGCGCCTTCCAGTCCGGTAGTCTCCGTATCCAGGACGTAGATCACGTCAGGGGGTATGCTGTCGAGGGTGAAATAGGGGCACATGCATTGCCGTAATGTGTATGGTGTATATCCAAATTGGCGAGTGCCGCCGGAGGATCCGCTGATGCCGGGAACCGGAATAAGAGATCCGAGCCGAATCAATCTGTCAAGCTTTTATCTGCGGCCGCAGCGACATGCTGATGATTTTTGCATGCGCTCTTTCCTGCACCTGCAGGCCGCAGCCATGCGCCACAATCTCATATTGGACAACAGATTCGAATCGGAAGGACCGGCTGGATGCCGGGAACCAGTCTGCGAAATATGTCCCTAAGATTCCTTAGGTCCGGGGGAACTCGAACGGGAATCCGAAAAGCGGGACGGGCCAGCTTCCTATCGTGCGCGGCAGGAACGGCGGACCGATGCCGGCGACGGGCGATCCACTTCCCGACAGTTGTTATCAAAAAGGGGTTTAAAAAGTTTGCAGGCCGGCCCTACGGGTCAGACCAACGCGCCGAAGGCCCTGTCCACCGCCCCTACGGCCGCGCCCATCTTGCGGGGATCGGCGTAGATGTAGCACCTCAGGGTCGTGTCGATCGACGAGTGGCGCATCATCCTGCGCAGGGTGTCTAGGTCCACCCCGGCGTCCTTCATGGTCGTCGCGAAGAAACGCCGAAGGCAGTGGGGACTGAAGGATACCCCCGACCGCTTCACCAGGCCGTCCAGGACGGTCTCCAGCGCCCTTACGGACATGGGCCTGCCCACGTTCCTCATGCGCTCGTTGATGAAGAGGCGGCCATTGGACCTGTCCCCGTATTCGCTCAGGACCCTCTCGCGGTGCTCCAGGTATGGGCCGAGGTCCCTTCTGACCAGCTCTGACATGGCCATGATCTCGACCTTTCCCGTCCCTGCGCCCTTCCCTTTGACGTACAGCTTGTCCCCTTTGATGTCGTCAAGCTCTATGGAAACGATCTCCCTCCTGCGGAGGCCCATGAAGGCGCCGAGGCCGAGGATCAGGCGCTCCGTCACGTCTGCGGCCCTGTAGAGCTCAACCCACTCGTCGTTGAAGATGAACTTCCTCCTGACGGTCTCGCCGTTGAACCTTATCCTCGCGTCCGGGAACGGGTCGTACCCCGTGGCGAACTTGATGAACCATCCGAACGTGTACAGGTAGTTGCGGGCGGTCGCCTCCGTGTATCCCGCGAGGGCGGTGCGGAGCTTCCTGAAGTCCACGGGGTCGACGTCTTCCAGTTCGAAGTCCCCCTTCACGGACCTGAGCGCCTTGTAGCACACGGTGATGGACGACATGCGACCCTTGATGGTCGCCGGCTTGCACTCCCACTCCTTGAGGTGGCCGGCGTACGCCCTCAACCTCCCCACGAACCTCTCGTCCTGCTCCGAGGCGGGGTCGAGGGCTATGTGGTCGCTCCTGCTCTCCCTCAGCTCGGCGTACAGGTCGTTCCCGGCGGTGAACGATACGAACCTGGAGAAGCTCTGGAGGTGGCAGCGCACGTTGGCCTCCCCTATCATCCCGGAGAGCGCGGACTCGAGCGCCAGCATGGAACCGAGGTCGTACTCCCCAATCCCGCGCGGGCCCTGGACCCTGTCCAGGAGGTTGGCGCAGGCGACGACGCGGGACGCCGTGGCGACGATCTGGTCCCTCCCGACCCCGCGGGCCTCGGAGAGGCGGATGAACTCCCCCAGCTCGGCCGGGAACCTGAACCCTTCCTTGAAGCCGCGGTTCCACCCGCTCCTGGGCGCCCCGTATCCCCCGACGTCGACGAGCGGGGGGCGGCCGGTGGCCGCGGAGAGGAAGGACGCGAACGCGCTGACGTGGCGGCCGACGTCCTGGACCCCAAAGTCCGCGAGGATGCCCTTCAGCAGCTCGATGTCGCCCGCGCCCAGGGAGGGGAGGTCCAGCCTCCCGCGCCCCTTCTCGAGGGCGTATATGCACGCGCGGACGCGCCTGCAGTGCGGGGACCTGGTGGACGGAGCCAGACCGAGCGCCCCCTCATGCTCGCGGAAGGCGCGCAGGGCATCCCCGTAGTCCCTCTCGATGCGCTCCCTGTCAGATGCGCCGCCCTCTGCCCTCCTCGGGCCGCCTCCGGGGCCTCCCGCCAGAAGGACCGCCCTGTTGCCGCAGGCCCTCCCGTAGGCGCCGGGGTCGATGAGCATTGGCTCCCCCGTGGAGAAGGACACGAAGACCGCGAAAACCCGCACCTGGCTTATCGGGTCCTTGGCGCCGAGGCGCCTCAGCTCCCCGAGCAGGTAATCCATGTCTTTCTCCGTGATCCTGCCGAGCCTCACCCTCTTCCGCTTGCCGAGCAGCAGGTGCAGGCAGTTGTATACCATGCCCCTGTGCTGGCTGACGGTGCTCTTCGCGGCCCCGCCTGATTTCTCTCTGGAGGAGAACTCGGCCATCTCCCTCCCGAAGAGGCCGTAGATGCGGCCCCTGTCGACGAGGTCCTCGAGCCTCGGCAAGGCCGTCACCTCCGTGGCCAGAAACGGGTTCGCCCGCATCGTACGGGCGCCGATCCCGGCGGCTGGATGTCCCAGCCGTCTCGCACTTTATATAATCCTTTAATATCCCTGTGTAACCATAGCTCAACACCTGTGGCCAGGTCCGCTTTCGGATTGGTAGTCGGGTAGCGGACCGTTTTCATTCCGAATCAGTTTGCTTTCTTCTCCTGGGTCTTTTGGTATCCTGCGCCGGCCCGCCCTCCGGGGGCGCCTTGTCCTCGGCGGGGGCCGCATCCGACAGCGTCAGGAGGCCCTCTTCCTCGTATTTGTCGGTCTTGGGCAGCCTGACGGTGACGTCGAGGTATTCCCCGGGCGTGAGCGCCATGCGCTGGATCACGCTCGAGGGGATCGTCACGTATTTGTTGCTCCCGTTCACTACGAAGCGCCCGGGAAAGCTGGATTCTATGATCCTCCTTATCATATCACCGCGGCATCATACGCGGTCCATGTATTTAATTGTATTTTGTTTAAAGTAGTTATATAGTGTTTATAACGTATTATCATCGTAGTAATATAATAAGAAAGACATCGATGATGGACCCATTACGCACCGTCAGCGACAGAGCATCCCCGAAGAGTAGGCGGCACTTGGCAGGGGCCCCCGGACACGGACTGCCTACCGGCCGATCGCGGCTGAAAACCGGGGGCAGGGGGCCGGGGCCGAGGATAAAAGAAAGGGCGGGGGCCTGCCGAATGGCCCGCGCCAGCGTTAAATTGGTTTCGGATTGCTCCGTCATGCCGCGGAGCGGAACAGCCTCCCGTCGCCGTCTCCCGTGTACAGGTGGCCGGCGAGGGCCTTGGCGGTCCTCGGAAGCTCGTTCCCGCTCTCGTCGAAGAAGGCGAGCCCGTGGAACGCGCCGGGGCCGATCGACACGACCGAGCTCCCTATGGCCACCGAGGAAATGGAGCCGCACCCGTAGAACGCGCGGTCCCCGATGGTCTCCACCGAATCGGGGATGACTACTTTCACAAGGGATCCGCAGAACGGGAACGCGCAATTGCCTATGGACACCGCGGAATCGGGGATTACCACGGATGCCAGGGAATCGCAACCGTAGAACGCGTATCCCCCGACTGACCTCAGAGAACCGCCGAAATCGACGCTTTCCAGCGACGAGCAGCGGGCGAACGCCTTCATGCCTATCTCCGTTATACTTCCCAGATCGGCGGAGACCAGCTCTCCGACGCCATAAAAGGCCTTGGGGCCGATCTCGGATACGGGATATTCCTTCCCTTCGTATGTAACCGATGCCGGGACAGACAGGTGCGCCATCGGCTCGGAGAAGCCGGCCAATGTGGCGTCAGAATCGCCTGACCAGTCAACCTTGAACACCAGCCCGCCGGAGACGAACTCGAAGCCGTCCGCCACGCGCTGGAGAACGCAGCAGCGCCCCTCGTAAGCGTGTCCGCTCAGGCTGCCGGCCGAGATGTCGAGAGTGTTCCCTCTCTCGTCGAGGAACCTTATCCCGTAGAACGCGTTCTTCCCTATGGAGGTCACTGATCCAGGTATTGTTACGCTGGTCAGCGCTGTGCAGCCGCTGAACGCGCTCTTGCCTACGGACGCGACCGAATCTGGTATGGTGACGGAGGCCAGGGAATCGCATCCGAAGAAGGCGTACGGCGCTATCTCCCCGAGTGAATCGCCGAAGCTGATGTCGGTAAGCGCCGCGCAGCGGGCGAACGCCTTTATGCCTATCTCGGATACGCTCCCCAAATCCACAGATTCCAGCTCTGAGAGGCCGTAGAAGGCCTTGGGGCCTATGGCGGAGACCGAGTAATCCTTTCCCCCATAGGATACCGACGCCGGGACCGACAGATGCGCCATCGGCTCGGAATAGCCGATCAGGGTTACAACCTCGAAACCGGGCTGTTCCAGCTTGAACCGAAGCCCGTCTGAAACGAATATGGAATCTGAAGCCATGCGCTTCAGCACGCCGCTGCTGCCTTCGTAGGCGAACCCCCTGAGGCTTTTCGCCGTATGGAGAAGGTCAATCCCGTTCTCGTCCAGGAATCTGATACCGCGGAACGCCTGATAATCCATCCATTCCAGAGAACCCGGGATATTCACGTTCGAAAGCGAGATGCAGCCGTCGAACGCAAAAGATGCGATATTATTCACCGAGTCCGGGATGGAGACGGAGGCGAGGGAGGTGCAGTTCTGGAAGACACCCGAACTAATACTTGTGACCGAATCCGGGATGGAAACTGAGGTTAGAGAGGTGCAGTTAGGGAACGCGGAATAATCAATGTACTTGACCGAATCTCCGAAATCCACGGATGCCAGAGAAGTACATCCAGCGAACGTGCATTCCCTTATGGACGTGACAGAGTCCGGGATGGCGACGGAGGTCAGAGAGGTGCATCCAAAGAACGCATAGCGTCCGATGGACTTGACTGAATCTCCGAGATCCACGAATGCCAATGAGGCACATTTCTGGAACGAGAAGTCCCCGATGGCCGTGACCGAGTCCGGGAGGGTCACTGATGACAAGGAACTGCAGCTGTAGAACGCACAATTCCCGATGACCGTGATCGGGCCTTCGAAGCTGACGGACTTTATCCCGTTGCCCCAAGGCCCGCCTTTATTGTTGTATTCAAACATGCCGCCGCTACCGGAGATTGTCAAGTTGCCGTCGTCGTCGAGCTCCCACGTGAGATCGAACCCGCATCTGCCGGATTGTGCTCCTTCCAAGTCATCCGACTGTACGGCTATGAATATCGACGCGGCTGCCATGACTACCGCCGCGACGGCTATCATGCGCCAGATGTCATTCCCTTTGAAATCGCGGATGTGCCCCATGATTATGGAATCTGCTTTCGCATTTATAACTGTCTTTCGGCAAAATTGTTACCGATTCCGTCCCGAAGCGAATGGCCTTCAGGCCCGCCCCCGACTGCATCGCGGCTTTTATATCTGGAACCCTTTTGTGCGTCCATGGGGGAGGTCCGCAGCCTCGGGATGAGGCGTTCCCATTCTCTTATTCTCGCGCTCAGGGACGGGGGAGCGGACGCGATCAAGTCCCTCCTTCCGCTGGCAAATCGAGAACCATGCGTAGGCCACGCAGAAAGCGTCGACGGCGGACATAGGATCGCCTCCCCATCGCGCAAGCTATCGAACGAACGGCAGAGAACCGTGTCGAAACCTCCCTGGCCCCCGCTGAGATCTGCGCGGCCAGGATGGCCGCATCTGCAATAAAGATAAAAGAGAGATCGGGGCGGAGGCTTATGATTATTCATTGGAGGCGATCGAAACGCATGCGCGGCAGGGTCATCGAGAACTATATGAGGGAGGCCGGCTGGGACTACAAATTCGTCGCGGAATGCATCGGCACGCCCACCTTCTGCGTCACAATCCCGTACATCCTCAGAAGGCTGGAGCCGGAGGGGATAGTGATCTACGCTGTTCCCGAAGCTGATGACGCAAGCAAAGATTCATTCTCCTTAGCCCGAAGTTATGAGAACGTCCCGAGACAATCTGCCTCGGGGCGGAAGAAGGGGCCGGAGCCCCGGTTTGTTCAGGACACGAGATACAGCTTCGCGCCGGTTCCGGAGAAGGCGTGCCCGGCCAGGGCCTCGGGGGCCGCGGCCAGCCTGGTATTCCCGTCGTAGAAGGACAGGCCGAAGAAGGCGTAGGCTCCGACGGATCCCAGGGAATCCCCGAACATGGCCTCCTCCAGCGAGGCGCAGTTCGCGAAGGCCTTCATGCCTACCGACCTGACGTTCGACAGGTCGGCCGATCTCAAGGTGGAGCATCCGTAGAACGCCTTGTCGGCGACGGCGGCAACCTTCAGGATCCATCCCTTGTACGTTACCTCGCTGGGCAGGGAAGCCACGGCGCCGGAGAATCCGACGGCGGTGACCTCGCGGGAGCCCGCGGAGGACACGGAATATTCTATGCCTCCGGCCGAAAACCGCTCGCCGTCCTCTATGTCCCCGGTCATGCGGAGGACCTTGCCGGACCCCAAGTACAGGTGCCCGCGGAGCTTCAGCGTGGGCTCCATTGCGTTGCCGTCCAGGTCCAGGAACTTGACGCCGTAGAAGGCGTTCGGGCCTATGTACACCAGGGTCTTCGGAAGGGACACCGTCTCCAGGGACTTGCACCCGCTGAAGGCGCTCTTCCCGATCTTCCTGACGCCGTCTTCTATGATGATCTCCTTGAGGTTCGAGCAGTTGAAGAAGGCGTACTCGCCGACGACGGAGATGTGGCCGGGTATGGTGACGGACTCGAGCCCGTAGCAGTATGGGAAGGACTTGAATCCGACCGAGGCGACCGTTGACAGGTCAACGCTGGACACCCCGTTGTTCTTGTAGAAGGCGTTGGCCCCGATGACGGCTCCGGTCCCGGTGAAGCGTATGTCGGCCATGTCCTTGCAGGCGCTGAAGGCGCTTGCCTCCAGGACCACATCGTCGCCGGGAATCGTGAGGGACTTCAGGCCGCAGCTATAGAACGCGTAGCCGCCGATCTTCGTGAGCGTCTCAGGGATGGATATGCTCGTGAGGGACCTGCAGTAGGAGAAGGACTTCAGCCCGACGGATTCGACGGAGCCGAGGCCGATCGACTCAAGGGAGGAGCATTTGTAGAACGCATAATTGCCTATGGATCTCACCGTATCCGGCAGAGACACTGTCTTAAGATCCGCGCATTCATAGAACGCCCTGTCTGCGACGGCGGTCACGGGATACCCGTCGTATTCGGAAGGGATTGACAACATCTTCTTGGGGCCCGTATAACCCAAATCGTATCCTTTCAGAGTGGCTTCCCCGTCCTTCACGGAAAAG